>JACCDV011243575.1_pt1 | contig 111766 bp, 157 predicted proteins | sample 7446131 | NCBI WGS metagenome assembly JACCDV01 (sample SAMN15323448, study PRJNA562643) | freshwater metagenome | isolation source: river surface water | place: USA:Blue River Watershed | collected 2017-08-17 | reverse complement strand
CTCCCATAGAGAGTTTATTTTTTTCAAGTGCTGTTGTGAAAGACTCTGCACTACTTTTTACAGTAGTTAAAGATGCTGCAAACTGGCCAGTTGCATTGAGATTATTTATTAGGGCTCTTTGAAGATTGCCCGACAGTGCTGCATTTGCAGCATTTCCAGAAGACTGTAGCTGTGTATGAAAGGCAGCAATCTGAGCCTGCAGATTTTTAATGCTAGCCAATGCTTCGGTAGTATCTATACCTATCCGAATTGTGGATTCAGCATCAGCTGCCATTCATATACACCTCTTTTTATATTTTATGCATTTGCTAGATTGCCTGCGATGCTTGTGCCAGCAAGATTAATGCCAGAAGCCTCTTCAACAATCTTATAAACAGTTGGAAGATCTACAAGATCCTCTAGAGCCTTTACGTCTTCAGCCAGCTCTGGCTTATACTGCTTTAGAGCAATCTGGACACATTCCATCAGGACATCCATAGACTTGTCGTTATCATCAGATACCGCTGCAATACCCTCAAACTTCTTCATAAACTCACGAAGTAGCGAGATCTTTAGTGGTCTCGTTACAATCTCAGTTCCATCAATTAGCTTGATAGTCTTGTCTTCATTTACAGTGGTTGCCATGTTTTCCTCTCATGTAATTGTTATTAATTATATCATACGGCATTGCTATTTTTTGGTTAAATCCTCATAGCCAAGGCCCATGCCAATGCCGAAACCAGCCTTTTGTGCGTTAACACCCTGGAGTGCAGTAATGTCATTTGCATCTTTGGCTTTTCCTCCACTAAACACTCTTGCCTTCATCTCTTCCCAAGCATCCTGTTTACCACTTTGCTTGTCAAGATCCACCCCTTGCATAGCAGCAAGGAACTTTTTCTCATTATAATCTAGCTCTCTTTTTATTTCAAGTGTTGACATTAACTCTGGCATAGATAGGCTTAACTCTAGCTCTTCATAATCTTTCCAAATGCCCAGCAAAAATACTTCAGCTTCTAGTTTAGCAAGGTCTAGTGTATCCCAAGTAGATCCGCTATCAGTAGCTTGTTTTTTGATTGGCTCTTCTTCAGCTGGTCTATTAATCTTAATGCCAGCAGCAACATCTAAAACCTTATAAACAGTTGGCATATCCATAGAATCCTCCAGGTCTTCAAGAGTTCTAATCAATGGATAGTATTGCTGCATTGCAATAGTTGCACACTTAGCTAGATATGTCATAGCCTCAAGATCATCTTGGGCTGTTTTTACGTCTTCGAATGCATCCATAAACTGACGCAAATACCTAATCTTTAAAGGTGTTATATATATTTCTGTATCGTCTACTAATTTAATAGTGTCGCTTTTGTATACCCTGGTTGCCATAATAATAACAATTATACCAAAGCACAAAGCCGCCCAGTAATAAAACTGGACGGCTCTGCTATTAAGTTATATTTAGTAGCTATTAGCTAGCTGCTGGGATAGTGCGGTCAACGATCTTACCGTAGGAAGCACTGTCGTTTGGTAGCAAACGGAAAGATACTTCGAACATGGTAGCCTCGTCACGACGTGCAGAAACCGATACGTTCTCAATAGAGAGAGCACGGTATGCAACGTAGACACGCTCAATCTGGTCTGAAGCTGCACAGTCACCTGTACCAGGACCAACTGCAACCAGACCACGCTCTACTGGACACTCACCAATGTCACCTGCAGACAGGTTCATGGTTGGGTTGCCAGCAACAGTAGTTAGGTCGCCATCCTTGCCAGCTAGAGAGAATAGCAAGTTCTCTAGGGTAGCCTCTGCAAAAGCAGTATTCAGGTTAACCTGCATACCCTGCTTGTAGAGCTTAGCTACGTCAAGAACCTGGTCAACCTGAACTTCACCGAAGTCTGGCTGGAACTGGATTTCTAGACCGTTCATTGTGTAACCAACGTTGCGGAAGCCAGTTGGAGCCTGCTCGGTACCAGTAAGGGTCTCTCGGTAGCTTACATCGTCCACATATGCTGGTAGATCTGCATCGGTTAGAACACCCTCTTCAAATGTGAAGAGAGCGGCAGCACCAACAATAATGTTAGTACTTGAACCACGTGTATATGCCATAATTTTCACCTCTTTTTTCTATATGGAATAAGAGGGCTTTGTTTCCTCAAAGTAATTATAGCACGGTTTTAAGAATTTAATATTTGATCGTCTTGGTGATAGGAATAGTCAATAATAACCTTATTTGCACCATACGTTCTAGCAGTACCAAAGTCAACAATGTCTCTGGCCTCCTCTAGTTGGTAGACCTTGAACTCATGAAAGAAAAACTTATTAGTTACTAAAACTGGGTTTGCCTGAGTTCCAACATTTATAGAGCCCTTTTTCCTTGCCCACTCATTAATTTCTTGTGCAGACTCATCACCACGATCCATTAGTCTCAGGATCGCTTCCTGAACCTGGATCATGTATCGTTCTACTCCAGACTGTGTGCCATAAAAATAATAAAGTACCTGCTCTTCTTTACGATGAGGAAAGGCACGTCTACGCATTCTAAACATTCTGTCCCATACCGCAAACACACCTGCAAATGGATATCTTACGTCATCAATCACTACCCATTGCTCAGTTAGCTCATCAATTGTTGATGGCCTTGTTGGGAAAAATGGAACTCCTAGCCCAACCTCATCAGTACCAGAAGACACTAGGTCGCTACCAGTTGGACTGACGAAGTTTGCCAGCTTTTCTTGTAGGTAAGCATTAATCCACAGGATAGGGGTATTAAGAAATGACTCAGACATCTATTCCTCCCGTAGCACTAGTGATCCACCTATAGCCAACTTCGACACCCTTTGACTTCCCCATTCGCTTTCCTGAATGCAGATTTTTGCCAAATGCAGATGGCTTTCTTAGATAATCAAGTATACCACTAGACTCCAAAAATGCTTGACTAAAATATCTATTAAAGAATGAGTCCATTACTCGTTCAAATCCACCCTGAGCCTCTGTGCCACCAGGGTTTTCAACTGTTATTGGAGTTTTTACAAATATTTCTTGTCCATCCTCCACAAACGAAAGTGCCTGTGCATTCCTTGGCCTAATAATAACAGGAATTCCATTTTCAATAATGTTTGCTTTGTCATAGAATGGTGTCTGAGATCCCTGCTTAATGCTTTGTGACTGAGTTAAATTACCAATAAAAGTAATTCCTAGAGAGCTAACCGTATAGTTAATTTCAAACAATCTGGCATCTGAACTACCAGTCCTATACCATTCATACACGTGATGCAGCATATCTGGATTTGCTCTAGCATGAGAATCTATATACTGTTTTAGCATCTCTACGGTCATAGATGCTACAGCTTTGTAAAACTCTGGTTTTCCCTTTTCTATGCCTTCCAAAAAACCTAAAGAATACTGAATTATATTCTTCATCTCTTTCTGAAAAGCTCTAGTGTCATACGAAATTTTCATACATCTGCTGCCTGATTTTCTGATCGTCTAACTATTAGCTTGTAATAATCTACGCTACCAAAAGGACCAACAATAGGCTCGTTTGATGCAATCTCAAAGATTGTGGATTTTCCATTTCTAACCCCAGAAGTTTCTACATAAATAGGGTTGCAGTTCTTATCTCTAATATTGGTAATGATAATGTTTACCATAGCATTAGAAGAGTCTCTAGATGACCTCCTGATGTCTTCTCTGACCCGTCCTATTAGCAGCACTTCCTGAGTAATATTTACGTTTGGTTTTACCTCTTCGCCATTAGCAGTTCCTGCAGAAGAAAAGTTACAAGCTATCGTCCTATCAAGCACCCAAGTCTTTTGAATGCCACCATAGGCAAGCTGCTCAACAATTGGATAAAAAACATCAGCCTCCAATGGAAACATAAAGTCGGTCTTGCTTCCACATGTCATTTTATAGAACCCCTAGAGTCCTAATGGGTTTTGAATACTTAGACAAGATCTTATCAACTAAAATGTTTCCTGTTCCATCAAACACCCCAGGGTCAAACTTAAGCTTGAATTGGTCCGTGCTATAGTCTGAAACATACCTCTTGTAGTAGTCAAGTCTTCCGCACTCGATATCCTCAACTAGCATTTCTGTAGCTCTAACAATATCTGCTGGAATCTTCTTGTATCCAAAGATACCCACGATAGAATAATCAAAACCCTTGGGGAATCCCCTGTACACAAAGTTTAAATCTAGCATATCTGAGCCACCAGCAGGAAGCATGTTTGGTGCTGACTCACTACGATTAATCACACCGCTGGTTTTTTGCTGGATTCCAAACTTATCTTTTGTAAGTTCGAATTGAAGCTCATAGTCTTCTGCATTTGCAGCATCAAACACTAGAGTATTGTTTTCATAAACAAATAAAATCTCTTTTATGTCTTTCCATATTGGAAGGATATCTGCTCCAAGACCTGTAGTTTCAAGGGTATGCTTCTTGTAGTAAAAGCCATCTGTTATTACAGAGTCAATGATTGCTCTTGCAAGCTCTTCGTTTTTCTTGTATTCTGCAATGTCGCTAGCAGTTGTACCTTTAGTATTTGGATCAACGTATGGTCTAACAACGTCAATAAGATACTCTTCTCCATCAATTAGAATAGAGTATTCTGAGTCATATCCCGATGGGAGCTCTATTTCTACCTTTGACTGATTAGAAGATGTTATAGTTCCTGTGGTTACTGAGTGGTCCGCCATATCTGTGATGGTATATTCATATACCCCTGCTGGGGCACCAACATCTAATACCGCCTTAACTGGATATGGCGGAACCCTCAATATTTCCATCTTACTTGCCAAACTCCTTGGCAACTTCTTCTGGAGTTGCTAGGCGAGTGTGACTACGTGTTAGCCACTTATCGGCTGCGGCTTTGGTGACAATGTTATATCCACGATATACCTTGCCCACACCAGTCCAGGTTACATTCTTTGTAGAGTGAATGGCAACCTTATCCTCTACAGTAGCCTCCTGCTTCTTGGCAGCAGCCTTTGGCTTTGGTGTTACCTTGCCAGTTCCGATAACTCCATTAGCAACAGAAGTGATACCTGGTACCTCTTCTACGCTCTTGTTTACTCGCTGACTTCCAGAAGAAATAACATTCTTTGGCTCTTCAGCTTCTACTGGCTTGACTTCTTCGAGAGCTGGCTCTTCTACGGCTGGCTCGTCAACAACGTCTTCAGTCTTTTCTGCAAAGATCTCATCCTTGATGGCCTCAAACTTCTTGGCCATTTCGGTTGTAATTAGAGGCTCACCCTCTGAGAGCAGTGCAGGAACAACTGGAGTCTCTTCGACAACGTCTTCATTCTTAATTTCTTCAGACATAATATCTCCTTTGTCATTCATAATTATAACAGATTAATGAAAAAGAGGGCAGGAGCTAGATGCCCCTGCCCCCTCAATTTTTGCTTACAGTTTAGCTGTCAGCAGCAGCGTCAGCGAACGCAATAGCGTCCTCTTCCTCCCACTGCACACCAAAGCGGACGAATACTGTGTATTCAATGGTGTCCTTCTTTGGCTGGTACTGACGGTTAACTGTGATGTCACGCTGGAATCCCCATACACGGTTCTGTGGGAATGTCAAGTCGACATAGCCCTCAGGGTAGTAAGGAACTTCCTGAACGTCAACACCAAGGACACGGGTAGTGCGAGCACCACCGAATGTCTGGCCCTGGCCGTCTAGGTAAGCCTGGGTGTTAGCCGCAGTGTTACCATTCTTGCCTAGTGCCTCAGCAATAGCGTCAGATAGGGTACCGTTGTTCTTCACGATGCCCTGGAAAGCGTCTGTACCTGCGTAGAACTTCAGGTTAGACTTGATTGCACGGTACTTACGTGGCATTGCAAGAATGATCTCCTGCATTACCTCTGGTGTCCATGCATTGTCAGCTACTGTAACAACAGCTTCGTGTGCATCTCCGTTGGTCTTGACACGGTTGACAAAACCGTTCATGATTGACAAGAATGCGTCGTTGCCTGTGCCAGTTCCGTTGATCGCTAGATCCTCAATGTCATTTGCAAATGCATTTGTCATCAAGCGGACTAGGTGGTCTTCAAGGGCTGCACCCTCAATACCATCTTCGAGAGCCTCAGCTGATACCTCCCAGTCGAGACGTAGCTTCTTGGTTGATAGCTCAACCTTAGAGAACTGAGCACCAGTGTTCTCGTAGTTACCAACAGCCTGAGCAGCTGCACGGATAACACGCTCACCAACGTTCACCTTCTCTAGCTCCATTGTGTTCGCACGCATAGTTACACGACGACCATCCTTGGCGAGTACAGTTGCATCCCATACGTAGTCAATAAAACGACGTGCCTGTTCAGGGCGTAGAATACCACTGCCTGCATCACCCGAAGGATTTACAGAGTTTGGTCCAGTTGTTAGACCATATTCAGCATTTGGGATGTTTCCAAGTGTGTTAGCACCTGGGTCGGTTACACCGCCAATGCCACCAGATGCAAATGCACCCTGACCTTGATAAAGACCAGGAGCTGTGCCACCTAGTTCGCCAGATTCTCCTGGCTGATTTTTAATAATCTCTTCCGACATATTGTCACCTCCTAAGTGATTGTTTCTTAATTAAATAAGTCGGCAGTTTTGAGGAAACGTCCGCCCCATAGGGATTTTTCAACCTGCTTTGCAGGCTGCTCCTGTACGATCTCGCCTAGATCGCCAGACTTACGGAAAGCTGTATCAGCCTCTACGGCATCAATACGCTTCCCAATATTGTTAAAGTCATTCTCGGCATCATTTAGCTTGGCGTTAACCAGACCAAGAGACTTCTTTAGTTCAGCAACTTCGTCATTTAGTGACTTGACTACTGATGTTAGATCGCTAAAGGCTGTTGCAATGCTATTGCTAATTTCAGCTACTGCTGATGCAACCACATCCTCTGACTTAGACACCTCTTCTTCGACAGCTTTGTCCACGTTTTCAGACTTCATTTCTTCGTCTGCATCCATGTCATCGGCTTTTACTGTCTCTTCCTCATCCATAGACTTTTCTTCCATGGACTTGTCTTCAGAGTAAGACTTCTCTACAGTGTCTTCGATTGCGGCATCTGCCTCTGGAGCGACCTGTACTTCTTCAACTACGTCGTCATTCTTAACGACATCTTCAGTTGTTTCGTTCATAGGATCTTCCTCCTTCGTCATCTTAGAAAGATTAATGCCTTTAGCACTATCAACTAAGAACTTTATCATTTCTGTTTTTTCGCTGTCATTCTTTTCAACGAAACCGATGTTCTTCATAGGAGTGCCGTCAATAGGACTTACCTCTGTCTCTGATGCTGATACCTTTACGATACCGTTTGCGTTGTCCCAGAATACATTCTCAAACTCAACGTCTAGATTGTCTCCCTTGATCATATCAACACCATCAACCTTCTCTACAGAAAGAATATTTGCAAACTGGTTTGCTGGATTGTCAACTAGTGATAGCTCCACTAGGTCATAATCCTTAATAATACGTATTGACTTATCCATCTTCTCGTCGTAAGCATCTTCATACTTATTCATACGACCACCGATAGAAAAGCCAGAAAGGGTGCCATCAAGAACCTTTTCCCAAGTATCCTGAGCACCCTTTGAAATATAAGCAGACACGTAAACTCCAGTGTAAAACTTCTTTGTTTCAGAATCAAAGTACTTGTCTTCTTTAAATGCCACCATCTTGCCTACAGAAATTGGCTGGTGCATTTCACGGATGTTACCACGGAACTTTGCGAAAGCCTTTAGAGAAGCCTCTGTGGTAACGATATCAGCTTGCTTATCAACATTATCAAGTGTAGCAAACCCAGAAACGATACGACGTTCCTGATCTACCTTACTGAAGGGCATCGAAAGACGAACGTTCTCGCCCTCCATATCCCACTGTGCCTTTGATATAGTCATGCTACCTTAATTATAATGTACGTTTTATTAAATTGTTATATTTTTTCAATAAAATATTATACCAGACTATTCCGAAGAATTTCCCTCACCTTGAGGGTTTCTTCCAGAAGTTGTTGCTGGACCGTCTGATTGGTTGTTCATACGCTCTGCATCCCTCTGGCGGTTATCTGCTAGATTAGCTCTAGCATCTGTTGCTTGGCGAGAAGACATCTCGAATGGCTCATCTCCATCTGGACGCTGTGGCAAGCCAAGCACTTCACGAGCTTCGTTAGGAACCATAATCTGAGTCTTAACGTATCGCTCAAGAATTTGTGACTGCGTAACCTCATCTGTAAGAGTTAACTCGTTAAAGCGTAGCTCTAGGATGTCGGTTTTTTCCTTGATAATTCGGCCAACTAGCTTTTCAATGTTTCTCTGCATTGGTCTAGCGACCTGCTCCTTAAAGGTACGGTCCTGTGCAAGTGCAGCAGCAATATTCGAAGCGTCAGAGCCGCCGATCTTCGAAAGAGGTACCTGGTGAGCAATTAGAATATCATCACGATTGCGAAGCCTGTATTCATTAAATGATGCCTCTTGGACACCATTCTCAATAGGCTTCATTTCAAACTCTACCTTGTTTTGATCTGTATCTCCAGGAAGAGGAATGTACAGAGTTCTGTGTGACTGCCCCTTCAAGTTTGTCTGCAAGAACCTAAATAGCTTATCCTCTGCCTCAGATGATAGCTTTGCACCCTTAAGAGTAACTACGTAACGTGGGACAGCCTTATTGCTAAAGTAATCAATATTGTATTGCGAAGCTAGCTGATCTCCATGTAGAGACGACACAGCAGACATTATGTCTGGAATACCATAGTAGGTGTTTAGCGGCGAGTATTGCTTGAAGTGAATAATCTCGTTCGGACGAGGGTCACCAGTAATTGGGTTAGGATTGTTAGCACCAAAATTACGGAAATAAACAACCTTATGGCCAATAATTTGAACATATCCATCCTTTAATCTACGTACACGCATTGTTGTAGCAGGAATGTGACCAATGTAACCAATTTCTCCACGAATGGTTCTACCAATTTCAAGGTACCCGTTTCCAGTTGCCTCGTAATCAGTTAGGACCTTCATCATAACATTAGTGAAAGACTCTTCATCATTAAGATTTTCAATCCAGTCACGCATCTCAATCTTCATACGCTCAATGCGACGTCGAGCCTTTTCACGTGCTGAATCGTTGTCGTTGGCCTCAATAGCCATCATAGTTCTATCAGATACATGGAAGTCGTATCCGAGACCAACTATGTTTTCTACCTTTGCATCAATAGCTGCGTGGTTAGCAAATGATGTGTCATAGAAGTTGGCCAGCTCATACAGATTCCATGGAGGAGTGATGACATCAAACATGCCATATCCGTTACGGTATACCGTTCCTGGATTAATTTCTTTTGACCTAGCACCATCAATACCACGGTTTACTGAGTATGCACTGTCAAGATATAGTGGATTGTTGACATCTAGATCTTTTGGAATCTGAGTCTCATATGCCTTTGCCATTCTCTCAGAACGACGCTTGAAGTTTTTTTCTAGACCAGAAAGATTTCTTAGCTCATCCCAGCCTTTGTTAAAAGGATCTTGTGACTTAAATAGATCTTCTTGCTCTCCAACATCTGGCAAAGAAATATCTCTAATATAAAAATCTTCTGACATTATCCCTCATCACCATACATCTCTAGTGTTTGCTTTGCAGCAGCTACAGCACCAAGATCGTTAAGATTTGGGATAAGACCTTGCTTCATTCTGTCTACCTGCTCTGAATATTCTTCATCTGTTACCCTTCCCATTCCTGGAAAGAATACTGGCTTGCCGTTAGGCTCACCATAATGTGCTGCAGCTTGGCGAAGCTTTTGCAGCTGTAGTCCATCACCCCTATGGGACGGAATGTTTAGAATGTTTCCCTGTCCATCCGTAAACCATTTTCCGTTTTCTCTCTGCCAAACATATATTCCCCAATCATACTGCTTATCCAGTATTGTTAGCTTGGAATTACCAATTTGATTAGGATTTTTCTTATTCATAACCAACAGTATACCATATTATACTGCTGAAGCAATCTTACTTTGCCACGTTACGTCTGAATAGACTCCGTACTCATATGAGTTAAGACTAAACATCTTATCGTCGCCTACAATTATCTTATTTGTGCCAGTATAAGACTTGTAAATATCTGATGGATTTGCACCAAGGAATGTTGAAGTGGACAGAACCAGGACGTCATTCCAAACACCAACCTCTTCCCAAAATTGCCAATCAAGCTCTACAAGATCTTGTTGCTTTACTTGGAACCAGAGCCTCTTAGTGCTTTCTAGAGTTTCCTGTAGAGTTGTAGATTCATAGTGAGATATGTTATTAAAGGTGAGTGGGCCAGTTAGCCGTATTGCACCAACATAAAGATTTAGATCAAGCAACTTATTGGCAAAGCTAATCCCAATCATTGCCCACTCTTTAACAGTTATCGTTGGTTCTTTTACGAGCTTGCCGTTTAGGTAAAATCCTACCCCATTTTCTATTCTGCCAGTATTTGCATTAACGGCATAGACCCTTGCCCTTTTTCCACTAGGATGGGTAGCAACCATAAAAAACTTAAGATGCACTATCTTGCCTTGAATTTCAAAGATTTCCGTTGGTCTGTACGGGAAAAAGTCTTCATCGTATCTCAACATAAGTTGGGCTGCTGAGACTTTGTAGTTCCTAGACTTAGATGAGTTTATTGGCATAGATATTCCACGATTACTTTTTGAAGAAATGTCTCCTACAATTTTTATACCGCTATTTCTTGTCAAGTGAAGATATGGGTTACTTTGTTTGTAAATAGAATATGGATTTTTAGATTTGTAGTCAAAGTATAGTCCAGACTTATTGTATGGAAATAGTGATGCTCCAAACCTTGTGCCTATTTTATTAGAAGAGTCTGCATTTAATGCCTGACCAGCAAGCTGAACAGATTTTATCTTTATGGGATTAGACTTGGTTGCAAGATTAACTAGCTCTAAATGAATTACTATTGCCAAGCTTTCTATGGCTACTCCAGAAGGAGGATAGATAACGGCACCATCTACAACCTCATACCTTGTAGTCATCCAATCGTCTGATGGTTGTATAACACCATTCTTAGGCAACATTTCAGTTTTGGTAAAGTAAGTATATGGAGCATTAGCACCAGACTCTAGGTACTGAAAAGAGATGTATGACCTAAGTGCATTCGACGTTGTGTCATACTTATATGACTTAACTGCCCTATTCTTTAAATCATCATAATTATCATATCCAGTAAATAACTGATTCGCTAGGATTTCATAATTTTTTTCAGTAGGAGAAGAGTATTCGCTTTGCAAATCTGCATAGTCCCAAGATCCAGTAGTTATTTCTGCTATATATTTTGACGGTGACGGGTATCCTATGTTAAACTGCAAAAAATCTAAATTATAATACTTGTCTCCAGCAGCGTCATTTACATACTTTGCAAAATATGTCAGAGGAACGTAATCTTCCCAGTATGAGTCTGTTGCAATATCAATCGACATCTGATTAAACTCTATCTTTGGAGTAATTGTGTAGCTTGCTACGTGATCAGACATAACCGTAGACAAGAAAGATTCTGGACTTCCTCCATCAATAAAATAATCCCAATATGATTGCGGCGTTCTGATAAAATTTCCATTGTTATCATAGTAGCCGCCGACTGCATCTACAGAATTTCCAGCATCATATTCGATTGCACTTGTATAAAGATTAAATACGTTTTCATAGTCAACCAGCAGCCCCCTGTCGTTAAACAGTGAGGAAACCTTGCTAAAGTTTCTTTGATTTGAAATTCCAAATGAGTAGATGTTTCCAGAAAAAGTATCTCCAGTTGGACTACCGCCAACATACAAAGAAAGTTGATCCAAAGATCCTAAAACCTTGGCAACCTTTCCACCAAAGTATCTAGAGAAATTATTTATATTAAATCCCACTGCAAACTTTTCTCCTGGAAGATTTCCAAGAGCTTCATACACTAGCTCAGATGATCCAAGATAGGTAACATAGTACTTTATGGAGTCTCCAGATATTGATACAGACAAGCTATCCATAGTTGACATATTTTTTAGCTCAAAAAGAATTTGCGGCTCTGCATTTATAGACTTTCTCTTAAAAACACCGTATACTGCTTCTGCATTTTGAACTGTTTTATTTATTGAGTCAATAGAAAAATATGTTTTAGATAAATTCCACTCTGAATTTGGCATTAAAGATATAAATAAAGAATCTTCTAGCTGAATACCCCTCAAGCTTTCATATAGCTGAGTGGCAGTAAACTGTGAACTATTAAAAAATGTTGGCAATAAATAGTTTGGCGATGACATTACATTATTTGTAATTTCCAGGTTATCTACGATTCCAGATTGCCAAGAACCAGAGCTAGGAAAGTTGTAGCTATTCGAGTATTCTGCAAACGAATAGTCTATAAGTGCTGTAGTACCACTGTATGCAGTATTGATGTTTTCTGGAAACTCTACTCCTTGGCCATAAATAAATCTACGCTTAGCGACCGTTTCGCTTACCTGATATGGATAAATTGCAACACAGTCAATTTCAAAAGACGATATATCTTCATGCGAATAAAAGCCTAGCCAGTCTTGATCCTTACCATTTACTACAGATTCAGCAAAACTAATTTCTGAAGATAAAAAGCTAAGCTCAATCACAACTTCTCCGTTTATCAATAAGGCTGACCTATTTTCTAAAACCCTAAGATCTATTAGCATTGGCCTACCCCACTCATTAACAAAGTGATATCCAACATTGTTGCCAATTTTTAGAATAAGCTGTGGCCCATTTACATACACCCCGTCGTCTGATGCAATTGGTCCAAATATCTTTTTTGGCTCTGTTGTGTCCGAAACTATTCTGAGCCAGAATTCTGCAGTGTAAGTGTTATACTTACCTGACTCTGACAAAAGCCCACAACCAGGAATAATTAAAGATGGTAGCCCATTGGCGTTTTTAGATATGCAAGTAACACCAGATGAACCATATGCCATTGGAACTGAAGAGTTTTTTGCAACCAGAGAGTTATCATTTACAAGGTAATATCCTCTTAAGTCTTGAAGCCCATATGAGAATGCTGGAATTCCAAAAGAAGCTGGAATATTAATGTCTGCAGGAATTTCCTGCTTAACAATTCCAAGTGATGTAGCATTGAACTCTTCAGACCACTGCCCAAAAGAAATTCCATTTATATAAAACTTATAATCATTTACGTCAGATCCACCCTCAATATAGTTTAGTTTTATAGATATCCGAATGTCTGCGTCGTCGTCTGGTAAATTAAAAGTCTCTGAAACAAACATCCATTTTTTTGATACGCCTGCTGAGAATAACTTGGTTTTTTCTACAAGATTGCCTGTAATAGCATCTTTATACTCATATCCTATCTCAATGCTTGTTAGATATATGCTATCTGCATAGATATATGCACCTATAGAAAAAGTAGCCAAATCTTTATTTAGGTTCTCTGTCCTAACTAGGTTTGGACTTAAGCAGCGTACCTGCGTGACACTGGTGTTTGGAACATTTCCTAGTATTAAAGATACTGGGCTATCCTGAAACGGCTCGTCAATGATATCTTGAGCTTGATCAGAAAACACTCCTCCAGTCAGGGACCAGGATGAGAGACTTTGCCTATCTGAAGTAATTAATGATATAAAGTTTGCGGTGTCATCGAGTGGCCAAAGTGCTATAGGGTTTTCAGCAAACACCTTTTCAGCATACAGGTTAGATGGGGATGACATACTGTTTATTTTACCACATACGAAACAGAAAAGCTTGGTGTATTACTTAAAAGAGAGACCTGATCCATGCTTGGACATTTCGCCTAAACCACACCTGGAACAAGATATAGATTTTGCCTTTGTGACTGGACAGACAGCTTCAGATATTTTATGACCAAAAACTAGACAAATTAGACGTTTCATCTATATCAGAGGTATCCAGTGTTGCTCGTTTTCTTGACCTGCTGCCTTGAGGAATCTTAGTGGCAAAACATCATATGCGATTGTAATCCTTGGTCCATCCCAGTCCCAGTCAGCCTGAGCATGTGGATGCCCCATCTCTGACAGGATTGCCCTGTTATTAATATTTACGTTCTCAACCTGCTTATCAAAAACCTGATAGTATGTTGTGCTTGGCTCTGCGTTTACACAGTAGTAGCCATGAAATGTAGGTGCACCAAATGGTCCATGATCATGCCAGTTTAGCTTTCCAGACTTAGAGTGGTTTATATTAAACCACCCCTGAACCATAAACTTTTCATCTTCAAAACTGAGGTCATAATAGTCGCATGCTTCCTTAACCAGGGAAGACACTGCTTTGTATAGGTTAAATACCTCTTCAATATGAAACTGAAACACGTTATATTGTCTCCACTTTATTGTAGAAACACTATTAGAGTCTATAAAAAAATCATTAGGGCCAACTGGAGTAACTCCGATTAGTTCTGCCATCTTAATTTTCTCATAACGATCTTGTAGCTCTACAGAAAGCCTTTGAAGATCGTTATCTAAAAATCGTTCAAAGAACTTGTGTGGCTGAGTAGATTGACTCACGCTAGGAAAAGGACTTTGCATACTTGCTCTTTCTTTTTATAGACACAAGTATACCATAAATTTTAGATCGGATACGGTATGAATCCTGGGCTAAATGGAGTAAAGCTAAACGGACTGAACGGACTGAATGGGCTAAACGGGCTAAATGGGCTGAACGGACTGAACGGACTGAACGGACTGAATGGACTAAAAGGACTAAAAGGACTAAAGCCAAACGGAGTAAATGAGAATGTAGTTGTAACGCTGTTAGATGATGGAGAGTATACTCCAGCACCATTTGCATTCTCTGCACGAACCTGATAAGTCTGAGCAGTACCCTGTTCTTGAGATATATCTGCAGTAGTGGTTACAGATGTTCCAGTTTTTCCATCAGAAGATGTCCATCTGTATAGCGTAATTGCTTTTCCACCATTATTTGGTGCAGTATAGGTAATCCTATCTGTTCCAGCAGCTGGCGAAGATGCCGTTGGTGCTGTCATGGTTGCAGGCACTGTAGTTGCAGTAACGTTTACTGCTGCAGAAGCTGCAGAAGTTCCAGATGCATTTGTTGCAGTTACAGTGATAGCATAAGACACCCCAGATGCCAAAGTTTCAACAACTATTGGTGATGCAGATCCTGTCGCAGTCCTAGTAGTCTGGCCAGCAGCAGTTGCAGTTACTGTATAAGATGTTGCAGGAGGAGATCCAGCTGGTAGAGAAAAGGCTACTGAGATTGCACCATTATTGAATGCCCTGTTTGTACCTACATCTGTACCAACAACACTTGTTGGTGTTAGTGGTTGCAAAAAGTCATTTTGTGCCAATGACTTTCTTCCAGCCCTCTTATTTACCGCCATTTTTTATCTCCCTAATATCCTAATTATGCTGTAAGGTCTCCGTATACGACCCAAGTGTTTGCTGCACGCTTAAATAGTGTAGCAGAAGACCACTGGGTCCGTAGCTTTAGGCCTGGTGTTGCATTTACAGTGACTCCAGCTGCTCCAGCGATCGTTACCTGTCCTGCACCTGTCTGAAGAATATCAAACGATGTTCCTACTGGGTAAGCCACAGAGGCATCTGTTGGAATAGTTAGTGTGGTTGCTGTTGCAGAGCTAATCTCGATCAGGGAGTCTCTGTCTGTTAAGACTGTGGTGTAAGAGGCAGTCTTCTGGTTAATTGGTGTAATAGATGGGACACCCTGCTTTGTCTGAGTGCCATCAGTAAATACAATTCCAGCAGCAGTTAGATTGTTCAACTGCAGATTGTCTAGCGATCCTTGAGCAAAGTTAACTGTTGTAGTTGGTTCGTCAGTTACTCCCTTGAAAAGCTTCCAGACATCAGCTGATGCGTCACGAACAATTCCTGTGTGCTGATATGTTCCGTTGTTAAAGTTTCCAACAATACCAATGTCAACTAGGTTTGCAGTATTTCCTTCACCAATGTAAATTAGTGGGTCAGATACTACCAGATCCTGTGCAGAAACGGTGGTGGTTGTTCCTGTTACAGTCAAGTTACCATCTACAGTCAAGTTAGTCTCAACAGTAACATCGCCAGTAAATGTTGCACCAGATAGACCTGCTTTAGAAACAAGTTCAGACTCTAGACCTGAGACGTCGGAAATTGCGTGGGTGTGGCTAGTAGCAGCCTTTCCATCAATCTGAGTCTGAATTGAAGATGTTACACCATCTAGATAACCAATCTCAGTGTCTGATACTCCAGCAACCTTGTCCTGCTTAGTGTCAAGTTGTGTTGTTGTAACCAGAACTGATGTATCTGCAATGCCGTGTACATTTGTAGTGTCAGAGCTGTGATCACTAATGGCATTTTCCAAAGAAGTGTAGTTAGCTGAAACAACACCAGTTAGAGAAGTAATGTCTGACTGGATAGTGACAATGTCTCCCTCAGCTGCAACCATAGATGCCTCTAGAGTAGTTACCTGGTCAGATAGGGCATCGGCTGCAGAGGTAACTGTAACAATGTCTAGCTGAGCCTGCTGCAAGTTAGTGTCTAGCGTAGAAACATTTGATTCAATAGAATCTACCGCATTATTAAGAGTAGTAATGTCTCCCTGAATTCCAGTAATTGTCAAGCCTGTGCTCTCAAATCCATCTTCAATGCTTTGAGTTACTGGTTCTAGAGATGCATCAATTCTTTGCTGTACTAGACCATTAACATCATTAATTGATGTTGCAATTTCGCCAAGCGTATCTAAAATTTCTGGGGCATCAGAGATTAGATTTCCTAGCTGTGCAATTGGAACTTGACCATTTGAATCGAGAGTCGCAACTCCGTCAGCAGCACCCTTCTCTGTTAGTGGTACATAGTCGTCAAAGCTTCCGCCTAGGGCAGTTTCATCCAGGAAGTATCCTAGGTCTGCCCACTGGTTAATTCCATCACCCATCTTAAACTTGTTGGTGTCGATCTCAAAACCGATCTCACCTGCTGCCAACACTGGGTTTGCTGATGTCCACTGAGCCGCAGTTCCTCTGCGTTGCTGCATTCTAGTTGCCATTTAATCTACTCTCCTAATGGGTTCTTCCCATACTATCTAATTATACTGCTATTTTTTAGTTGTAGTTATCTACAGCTATACCGCCATCAAGGGTTTGAGTCCAAACTGCTGTATCTGGAGATCCTCCATCAAGACCAGTTCCCTGAGGGTCGTTAAAACTTCCTGAGCTAATAAATGTTGACACAATTAATCCAGAACCATCGATAGAAGTATCGTGAATGTGTTGCGGAATATTTAGTGTGTCATCAATAGTGGCGATAGTTAGCCAGCTACCGCCATAATATACGTTCAGTCTTTGTGTTAACGTATCAAACCACATTTCACCATTATTTGGTGAAGAGGGAGCGGTACTATCTACAGGAACGTTGACATCAGCAACCAAAGCATCTACGTATGACTTAGTTACTGCGTGATCTGCATCTGTTGGTGTGCCAACTACGACTGCACCTCCAAATGAACCACCCTGAGCAACCTGAAGCCCATGCTTGACCCTAAAGTCTTTGTCTACTGTAGCCATTTACTACCACTCCCTCTTCGTTAATTTAATTTATGCCAAAAGTGTACCAACAACAGTAACTGTGGAGTTATTGTTTACAGTGGTAACCCTAAGCTCTACATTGGTACCATTGATTTCTGCAGAAACTGTCATTGCAGAACCATTAGTTCCAACCATTGCATATTCAGTGATAGCAATGTTATCAGATGTATCTAGTGTTAAAAGAACCTCAGAAACGTCTGTGTGTGATCCGTATGCTGTCTTCACTAGGAACTTTGCAGTCCTGTAGTCAGCCTTAGCCCATGAGTAAGCTGCAACAGTTCCTGGGTTTGTAACAGTTGCAGTTGCTGCTACCTGCTTAGCAAGGTTGTTAAAGATTACAGCTTCTGGGTAAATAACTACACCATCGATTGCATCAATAGCTCTTTCATCAGTGAAGTAAAGGTTATCTTCACCTTCTGAGAGATCATCAGTAGTCTTTCCAGCAATTCCATCCTCTGCAGTAATGGTTAGACCATTGCCATCACCAGTAATAGTGATGTTTTCTAGGGTTGCAGATGTGAGCAGAGCAGCAGCATCAGACTTCGCACGAGATGTTAGGTAGTATAGGTTATTTAGACCTTCTTCAATATCATCTGTGTCAAGTGCATTGATGGCGTCAGTTGCAAACTGCTCTGCGTTTGACTGAGCTGTATTTGCATAGCCCTGAGCAGTAGTTAGTGCTGTTTGAATCTCAGCATTTGTGTACTGCTCAGCGTTATCCTCTGCAGTTTGTGCAGATCCTGCTGGATCGTATGCTGCTGAAGTTGCTGACAATGCTGCAGTGTTAAAGTCAGAAATATCTGTGGATGCCAGACCAGTTACAGACACTACATTGCCAGTGATGTCAATGTTTGTTCCTGCAGTGTATGTTGTAGCCTGGATTGCAGCAGCAATCTCGTCATCAACATAGGTTGTATCTGCCTTGCTAGCAACCAAGTTTGCAACATCAGTTGCGTAGTTTGGGTTGTCAGCAATAGCTGCAGCAAGCTCGTTAAGAGTGTCAAGAAGTGCTGGAGCACCATCTACAAGAGCAGCGACTTCCTGGTCTGTATATGCCTTTGCAGCATCTAGGGCATCGTCTGCTGAACCAGCAGCATCATAGTTTACAGCAAGACCATCTGCATATAGCTTTGCAGCAGCCTCTGCTGCGTTTGCCTTAGTAGTTGCATCTAGTGCAGCAGCTGAAATAGCGTCTGCTTCTGCTTGGTCAGCCTTTAGTGTTGCGTCAGCAGCTGCTGTTGCAACTGCGTCAAGCTCTGCCTGATCTGCGTAAGACTGGTAAGCTGTTGTGATTGCAGTTTCACGACCATCAGTGTAGTCTTCTGCAGCAGCAATAGCTTCAGCCTTTGCATTAAAGATTCTGTCGTATACTGTATTTCCTGCAGTTCCATCAACAGTTGCATCACCAATGTGAGCATCAAGTGTGGACTCAACAACAACCTCATTGCCTGTGTCAATAGAGCCTACGTATACATTATTTCCAACACCAGTTGTTTCAAGAAGGATGTCTCCTCCAACCTGTACCCTAAAGTCATCAACTGCGTCAACACGAACGTCATCTGCTGTTAGTCGAATGTCTTCGCCTTCGGCTGCTGAAATAGTAAGCTCATCTCCGCCACCATCTGAGATGGTTCCCATGTCTCCAAAATTAACAGCATTTGATACTGAAACTGTGGTTGCTGCAAAAGAACCAGTCTCATCACGCTTTACAACTGTGTCATTTTCATTAAGAGGTGTTGCTGTGCCGCCAATAAGATCAATAATATAATCTTGATCTGCCTGTGCTTTAGTAAGGATATCCTCACCATTAATAGTACCAGTGGTACCTTCTACAATAAGACCACTCTTGATCTTAAAATTTTTGTTAACTGTTGCCATTTTTATCTCCTTGAATTGAATTATGCCTTAAGTCCCATACGTGCATAACGTACGGTAACTGGCTTAATAGCTGGATCTGGGGTAACAGTTAGTGCAACTGTATCTCCAGCCCTAGAGACACTAATGGTGCCCATATTCCCATCATTGTCTATTGTTCCATATTCTGAAACTGAAACGTCTTGCCCATCAATAAGAAGGGTCATTTCTGTAGCATAAAACTTATTATCTCCAGCGGAAGTCTTAGAAATTGAAATTACATACTTTATCATTCTCCATACCGTTGCATCAAAGCTATCAATTACGGTTGGATTTTCAATTCCAGTGATTGTGTTTTCATTGTTGCCGCTAGTGCCAAGATCAGTAGCCTGACCAGCAGCGGTATCAATTAGATCGACATAATCTTCTTGAGTTGGACGGTCTCCAGTCTCAAAGCGTGTCTTTACATAGGGGATAGAGGTTCTTGCCATGGTTTAATTATACTGGCCTTTTAAAGAATGTAGTTGCTATATCCAATCACCTGGATTCCAATACCAGGCACGTTATTGGGTCCATACCCCTCAATACCAATATTAGTAAATCTAACCCTAAAAGGAACCGTCTCATTTATTACCACTGTTCGCTTAGTGCGGATAATATTGAATATTGGAAAAAGCTTTGTAGATAATTTTCTAGTCTTTACCCTTTTATCATCTATAATGACTGCTTTAGCCATTAGTCTGTTACATCCTCAAGGATAATCATCCTACCTTGAGCTACAGTCCAGACAATCAGGTTGTTGTCTGTTGATAACTGAATGTCAAAGATGTCACCAGTCTCAAGCTGGTAAGACTCGTCAGCTGTAAGGGATACTGTGAACTCTCCTGGTGCGTCGTCTGCATCGGCTGCTGGGGTAATATTAAGAACTAGAGTTGCGTCATCAGTAATAACTCCAGAATTTGTAGCAGAGTTTGGTCTCTTGATCTTCATAGCAATATCCCAATCTGGAATATTAAGCGGTTGCTTCAAGTCATCAGTTACGTAAACCCTGAATGAAGCAGTGTCACCACGGACAACTGTCCAATTAACAGTTGGTGGTCTATTTCCAACATCATAAGACGAAGCAGATCCTCTAGTAGTAGCCATAAGTTTATTATACACTAAGCCAAGCCAGCTTTAAGTGCCCCCCAAGTTCCATTACCCTTTGCCTCAACAATCAAAACACCAGATGAGGCTGCGTGTGCTACAACTGCCACCGCACCACCTGCATCTGGAGTTGTGGTCAACCCACCAGTTGTTCCTGCATACAGAATATCTCCTGCGGAGAATCCCGAAGTGTTAATTCCAGCGACAACGCCAGACACAACAACTATTCCAGACTCTCCATTTGCCATATTGTTTTTTGCAAGTCCAAGAATTGGCAATGAAGTAGAAGATGTAGCTTTAGCTACAGTAGTCTTTGTTGTATATCCAGAAATGAACACTGGATCCCCTGCAGCAATTGCAACTCCACTATTATTCAATACCTCTAGCTGAGAGTATGACGATGTAGGCAGAGCCTTTACTAGGTCTTCTACCAAATTCTTAATATCACCGTGGACATTGACGCTATCAGTAGCTAGTGGGAATCTCAGATTAAACTGACTGGAAGCTTGTGGCATAAAAATAATTATAGCATGACAAAATGAGCAAAAAGTGGTATAATTTTATGACGAGACCCTTAAACAAGGTCTTTTTGCTTTAGGAGGTGCAATTTGAAAAAAGTTGCAATACTAGGAGCGGTAGTCGTTTTACTTGGCTGTTCTTCAGCTACCGTGGCTGATGACCATAAATCATTAAGTACAATTGAATATGAAACAACACATGCGGTTGGAGGTTTAAATCTAATCGTTGAAAAAAGCAAAACACAAACAAAGCTTGAGCAGGAAGCTGCTAAAGCACTACAAGAAAAAATAGACCTAGCTGAATACAACAAGTCGCTTCTAAAAAACAGAGAAGCTCTAGGTAAAAGACTTGAACTACTTGAAAAATACGTAGGAAAGACCTGGTATGTATTTAGCGGATCTTCTACGTCTGGATGGGACTGCTCAGGAATGACTAAGTGGTTTTACGAAGGACTTGGGGTTAAGCTAGATCATTCAGCTAGTAAGCAGGCTAAGAATGCTGGATATTACGTAGATACCCCACAAATTGGAGACATCGTTGCTTTCAAGCACCTAAACTCTAAGAAGTATTACCATGTTGGAATTTACGCTGGTGATGGTATGGTAATTCATGCCAAAAAGCCAGGTACGAGAACAGAAAAGATTGAACTAACAAACGGATGGTTTTCTCAAAGTGAGATTTCCTTTATCAGAGTAATAGAAAATTAATTATGAAAACATTTGCAATTATTGGAACTGTAAGCCTTGTGGTTAGCATAACTACGGCAAACGTGTCTCAGGGCGACGACTACCTCTCTGTAGAAAATCAGACCCTGTCTGTTCCAAACTATACCATCAGTTTTGATCGTGGCTCATATGAGCTTATAGAGGCTAACTATGATATAAAAACTCAGCTATCTGGTGATGAGCTTGACAACATTCTTAGACAAGCTGGATTTTCTGGTAATGGTCTTAAAATGGCAAAGGCTATTGCATTTTACGAATCTACAAATAGACCTATGGCACTAAACAAATCTAGTAACTGCTATGGACTATTTCAAATCAATATGACTGGCTCAATGGGTCCTGATCGAAGAAAAAAGTATGGATTAAAGTCTAATGAAGACTTGTATAATCCATTAATTAATGCACAGATTGCCTACCATATGTCTAGTGGTGGAACCAATTGGAGTGCTTGGTCTACTGAAAGTTCTGCAAAAAAGCTGGCTAACTAATCCTATTTTCCATAACGAATAGCCTCTGCCACTCTAAATACTTTTCGTAATTGACTATTCCGAATATGTTATCAATTTTGTTTTCAAAAAAGTCAGAGAGTCTTTTCTTTCCCATTTCGTCATAGAAATTCCACTCAACTCCGTTTTCCCAATGCCTAGTTCTTTTTTTGCCAGTGTAATGATGAAAGGCGTAGTTTTGTGGCGGTGCGACTAGCTTGATGTCATTGCAAAACATTCTTACAGACATAGTTTGTTCTTCTCCATTAAAATACATATATTTATCGTATGGAACCCTTAAAAAGTAATTAGAGTATCCGAATGCCATTCCAGCACAAAAATATCCGTGATAGTCACCAAACTCTGAGCGATTATGATCTCTATATTTTGGCTCATAAAAAGTTGGTGGTCCATTTTCAGTTCTTTGAATTCTCAATGCAGTTGGAACAGATTTATCGTTTACCTTGATGTTTCCACTGTCATCGTACTCATAAGATCCTGGATAAGCGGAGAATATCATATCCCCCCACCTAAGGATAGACTTTTCATAATCTTTAACGATTTTTTCGTCCCAATCCTGAACAAACTGGGTATGGCTATCTACTTGTAAAAAATACTTATAATCTAGAGATAGGTTTTCCAATATTTTTGCCCTAGCAAATCCAACACCCCTGGCGTCTTTTGCATCCATTTTTAAGAATATAAAATCTTTAACTCCAAAAGACTTTATGATCAGATCAATTTTTTGATGTTTTTTGGGAACTTCTTGAGACAAAACACATAAAAATATATCATTAATATTTTTTGCCCTATTGAGTATTGAGAATACAGTATCTTTTAGCTCTTCGTCACAATATGATGCAATAGATACAAAAATTTTTGACAAAAGTATCTACCACTTTCCTAGTGGACACACTGCTTTTGAAAGCTTTGTCTTTAGGGCCATAAAACAACCACACTGCTTACACTGATGTGTTGCAGCAATTAGTTGTGGGCAAGCCTTACAAATGCTAAATCTTTCTTCGGCAACAGATGGTTCTACATATTCTGTATTAGGATTTAAGACATCCCAAGGCCTAGTCTCTCCCAAATTTTTCTTCCACTGCTCCCATGGAGACAAATCTGACATCAGATACTACTTTCCAGGAGCTATAAAATTACTACCATCGTAGGTCCATCCGTAAGCTACGCCCTCGGTATCAGTTGATTCAACAACTATTGGATCTGACGAAAGTCCAGCGACAAGTCTGTCATAATTTGGTGCGGTATCTGGGATAGTCAAAGTTCCAAAAACCTCATCACCTACAATAAAAGCAAAAACCTTAGTAGCCATAACATAATCTCCTTAGACTAAATTATAGCACACACTAACACATCCATCCAGATGGAGTACATAGACACTGACCTGGATATGGCTCTGGCTCTCCTAGACAGCTAGCTGGAGGTGGGGCAGTTGTCGTAGTTGGAGCAGCAGTAGTTGTTGGTGCTGCTGTTGTAGTGGCAGCCTCTGTTGTTGTGACTGGTGCTGCTGTTGTAGTAGTAGGTGCTGCAGTTGTTGTAGCTGGTGCTTCTGTAGTGGTTGCAGCTGTTGTAGTGCAGCAAGAAGTACTTGGTGCAAATGGGTAATCATTCTGATCACAATCAATACATCCGCCTGACTGATCTGTAGGAGATTGGAAGGTATATTCTTCTGGCCCACCTGGAGCACTACAGTCAATAGCTGTACACTTCCAAACTGGTGCTGCTGTAGTTGTTGATGCTGTTGTAGACTCAGTCGTGGTAGTTGAAGCTGTAGTAGAGCCAGTAGTTGTTGTAGTAGTTGTTGTAGTACCACAGCTAGCTGGAGAAACAGATGGGGTAGAGGAGTTTCCTGGAGCACAGTTCCAACCAGAACCAATCTCGCCCAAAGCTGTTAGCTGATCAAACCTTGTTTGACAGTTACCTCCTGCTTCATAAACTGGACCAATTACAGTTCCAGGAGGGTATCCAGCAGCGACATTTCCACAATATGTATACCAGATACCAGTACTTACAGTTGGCTCTGGAGTGGTTCCTGTACCCTCTGTGGTCCCCTCAGTAGTTGGCTCTGGAGTTGACCCAGTGCCTTCAGTAGTTCCCTCAGTAGTTCCTTGGGTGGTATCCTGAGTTGTCTGCTGAGTTGTAGCTTCCGTAGTTGAAATAGTTGTAGAGGCTGTAGTTGTAGTTACGCCTATAAAACTAGAAAAAAAAACCCACCACTCATTTGCAGCTATCTTAGTTATAACTGCTGAGCCATACTGATAAGGGATTGCATAAATATTTTGAACTGATCTAATTGTTACACCAGAACCAACTGGAGTAGTGATTGTAACTTCTCCAGTTCCATATCTTCCAATCTCAACCCTTGATCCAACTGGAAAATCTACAGTAGAATCGTTAGCAATAACTATTTCAAGGTTAGATGAGCTATTTACTTTAATAAGTTTGTTTAAGTCATGAAGGGCAACTGTATATGAAGTGGTCTTTTCATCAATTTTTACATTTTTGTGATCTATCCACGATCCATTGTAGTAATACTGAATTTGGTTAATAACGTTTCCGCTTGCGTCTTGACGAACAAAAGCAACTAAGCCATTAACTGGAGATGATATTGCTGCATCACGAGCAGCAGGGTTTTGGAAGTTATTTACACCACCCTTAGCCTTAACAACCTCATCAAAAGATACCGCACCAGTAAAATCATGATCACCAGTCCAGTCATAGTTTGCCGCTGTATTAACTGGCGAAGAGATTGGATACCATGTGCCATTACTATAGATGTAAGCTGGTTTTGGAGTATTGCTAATAGCCACTATGCACCAACCTCTCTCCATCCAAGATCTTCATCGTAAACATACATTGTTAGTGGAGATGAATCCTTATCTACCCAAAGCATTCCAGAAGAAAGATTTGTTGTTGGCTCATTATTCTGATAAATTACGGATGGAATTGAGTATTCGGTGGCCAGGCTAGCGTCAGAGTCTACCCAAATAAAACCATCTACAGGAGATTCTGGCTCTGTTGCAACAAACTCGGAACCAATTCCAGTATCTTCTAGCTCTGTGATTGAGTTTCTTAGTGTCTTTAGGTGAGCTGCCAAAGATGGAGAAACGACACTGTTAAGATCTGTTGGGATGTTGGTTGTTCCATATAGGAATAACTTAAAGGCTTCCTGAATATCAGCATTATCTGCGTATTCAGGAATCTTTGTGTTGTATACTCCACCGATCTCTTCAGCCATTAATTATCACCAATTCAAATTATACCACAGTAATAAACAGATGGACTGTTTTTGATCCTGTGACTGGTGTCCATTCTGAATCTATAAGCTCAGAGGCAGAAACATTGAAAGACAATGCAGAGATTCCCCCAACAACAACAAAATTAGGACTAATGGTTATTGCCGATGCTATTGGATTTGACCCAATAAATGAATGCTGTATGCTAATGTTTTCTGGCTCTAGGGAAGCTGGATCAGCAGCAAAATCATTTAGAGGAATCACAATATCTTCAGCGACACCGTCTGTAAAGGTCATTTGCTTATTTAGGCTATATTGATTTGGCAAAAGCTTAAAAACAATAACCCAACTCAATACACCATCATCATTTTTGTACTGGTATCCAGTCAGATATTCACTTGGAATTAATGTGGATACGTTAATAAATACATCATTAAGCTCTGGGGTCTGACCAATAACCGTTTCTGAACTATTTGGGTCGCCATAACCCATAAAGATTTGGCTTCCACGCTTGCCAGATGGTCCATAGTCAAGATCTACATTTACTGTAGCTGGACCGCCAATAACGGAAACATCAATAGCCTCTACCATTATGACCCACTCGGAGGAGTTACCTGCTCTTGAACAGAGATATTACCAGTCAAAAGTGTGTAAACTTTTTGATATGGACTCGAAGACTTCTTAATTTCTACATCGTAAACATAGGTAGTTCCAGCAGTCATGCTTGCACCATTTCCTGGCATAATCGCACACTCGATCCTGGAGTTATCTGCAGAGATTTGAGCATACCCTTCGATAATAGATGTGGAGCCACGGCTTGCAGCAATAGAAAACTTTACAGAGTATCCGTCTAGATTAAAAATGGCGTTTGACGAATCTTTTGGGTAGATATTAAACTCATAAGAGTCACCCTTGTAATAATTAATATTTAAAGTTCCTGGAAATGCCATAGCTCTTATTATAGCATGCTATGAGACAGAAATTGACACAGATAAAAGCTTGGCTATTGCATCCATATCAGATCTTAGCTGTGGAAGTGCACCATTAACCCTATATATGTCTTTTTCAATAAATATCTTGTGCGTTACAGATATTTCATATGAGTACTGATACTTTAAAACACCAACTAAGGATGTAACACTATCTTCTGCTCCTGGCAAGTAGGTTCTGCACCAAAGCTCTGTGTTATTGGAAAATGTTTGTACATCAAAAACATATGTGATGTCTACCTGAGACCCAATCTCTAAATTCTTAAAATTAAGTCTTTTTGTATTTTCGTTATAAAGACTGACTGAGTTTCTTGGCAAGTACGATTCTACGGACTTTGGATTAACGATTGAGAGAGATACCCAACCATCAGCTCCACGAGTTGCACCAAGCGGAATGCTGCTTGGATTTACAGAGTAGTACTTTGCCCAGCCAGCATCTTGACCATAAACTGGCAAATAGGTTTTTCCATCTTGACCATGCCTACCATCTTTTCCTGGATCACCTTTTGGCCCAGGATCACCCTTTTCACCTCTATCACCCTTATCGCCACGTGGACCTTGGGATCCAGGGTCTCCTTTTGGGCCCTGAGGACCTGGCACTGGGATATAGGAAACTGCAGAATCTAAGGTTTGAGATTGCTGAGCTATCTGTGCATATCCAGATTTTTTGCTAGATGGAAAATCCATGCTTTTGGTTACAGACATAATTCTCCTACTTTGATGTCTTAAAAGTTTTACCCTTTATCTTTACAACTGGTGGAAGATTTGGGGTATTGCTTGAAATTTTAATAACTGGCATTAAAGACTTCCTCCAGTGACATCACCAAGAACTGTGATAGTTCCAATTACTGGAGTCCAAATAGTATTGTCAATTGTAACCTGAAGATCAAAAGCTAGCTCTGCTACTGTTGCACCATAGCCAATACCCCAAAAAGCAGTAATGTCGGCTGGTGCGGTGACATCAACATAACCGTTGCCAGATTCTACATCTAGCTCATCAAGAACATCTCCACGGAAGTCATATGTAGTAGCTGCAAAATCCCAATCTGAAATATCAAATGGAGTTATTTCGTCATTTTCAAAAAACTCAATACGCAAAGAGGAGGTATCGCCTCTAACAACCTGCCACTTAATGTTTGCAGGGTTAGCACCAAAGATTTCAGGAGAGCATGACATAGTATTATTATACAACCATAATAAATAAAAAAGCTAGTACTCAGGATGGTGGGTATGAGAGACTACCCTGAGCACTAGCATGTAAAAATTATATCAGAAAATAAGTTTCAAGATAACAGAATAGTAACGAGTCAAGTAAATAAAGGGTTGTTATAAAAGATATATATGATTGTTATAAAAGTGTTATCAAAATATGACTTGACAACGGTTCAAGATTTGGTAGTATATATATTAATTACTTAAATATATCTAGCTAGTAAATATATCTAGTTATCCTTTATCTAGTTATCTAGATATCTTATATATAATATATTACTTGTTATTAGAAGACAAGTGATCGATTAATGCATCGAACATCTTGTCGATCTTTTTTTCTAGCTTGTTGTGCTGTGAATCCATTTTCTTTTCAAGCTCTTGCTGTTTTGATTCGAGTCGTGTTATTTGATCTTTAATGCTTGATCCGTGATTTGGCTTTAGCTCTGCTTTGATCTCATCGAAATAATGCCTTACAAGCCAACGGACCCCAAGGCCTGCTGATGTAATTATGGTTGAGATTCCGACGATAATACCGATCCAGGATTCAATTGACATAATAAAACAATTATAAGTTCCGTTTTTAAAACTCGGCGGTATATAGAGATACCATGCACACAAAACCACAAGATGTTCTATATGTGCAAATAACTAAAACATGCCTGACATTGACAAACCTTCATAGATGATATACTATGTACATGACAAAAGACGTAACCTTCTTTGATCTTTTTGATCCAAACCAACCACGATCTGACAGAGAACTAATCGAATCCCGATTGGCAATCTGTAATACGTGTCCATGGTTTGACAAAAGATTAGCCAAGTGCAAGAAGTGTGGATGTTTTATGAAACTAAAGAGTACGCTGAAACAAGCGGAATGTCCGATGGGAAAATGGTAATGTATAGGCAAGAAGTTATTGAATTGATGACAAACGCAATTAATGATATGAACCGCAAGCGTGGAATAGAAGCTGGACTCAGAGAAGATGAAGTCGACATGGCTATTTCATCAATGAGTCAAGAACTCAGGAATGTTAATGCATTGCTATATGACTTGTTAGTTGATAACGGGGTTATCCGAACTTAACGGGTTCCTTGATACCCTCGCAAATAACCAAACCAAAATATCAGATTAGTTAGGCTTTGAGTTTGTCTTGCATGGACAATTGTTATTACATCCACATAGATTGTTCATGAATATATTATATCAGGGATATTCTGTTGTCTGTTTTGGAATTTACCGTCCAAATTTGTGTGAACGTGCTAAAATATGCCAAATCATGGATTAGGAATTAGCCATTTTATGGATTATCGTGTGATCGTGCTAATTTGTTATCATTTTGTTATAATATATACCTTGCAAATCTGAAAATAATTTTAAATTTTCAATAAACGGATATTAATTTTCATTTTATGAAAAATCTGAATATTTTGTAAAGATGTACGATACATGATTGTTATAAGAAATTGATCAAAATTAGTCCGCACACTGCCTTGACATTATCTCCAGGCAGTTGTACAATTGAGTGACCACAACAGAAAGACCCCCAGTGCTAGTTGATATAATGATATTTATCCTGTGTGCCTCCGTAGTTCTATCTTTGATAAATTTGTTCCTCTGACTGGTACCTCCGACGTTATCAAAATGTTATCTTGATCGGCGTGTCTGACTTGACAATGTCCTACCCCTACATTAGTATTTATATAGTTAGAGATAAGGAAAAGAAATGAACCAGACCCAAGAACTAAAGTCAGAGTTCAAGTGTGAAATCTGTGGTGCTGAGTATGTAGCAGAGCCATTTGGTGGATACTGCGACGAGTCCCTAGAGTGTGCTATGTCAGACGGAGAGTCCTTAATCAAACTCTAAAAGTCCTACCCCTAATCTATAATAGACTTATCAAACAAAGGAAAGTAAATGCTAGTAACCACCAGAAACAATGACAACACTGAAACCACCTATGGCTTTGACCCACAGCACAAGTCTGAGGTCATTGGTTTCTATACCAAGGCTTATTGGAACCAGATGATTCAGGGATACCGCATTCAGTTTGCTGATGGCTCAGTATTCAACATTGGAGCGAACTAATGGAAATCCTAAGCAATGAATCACTAACCATCTTGGCTGTCATGATAACTGTCTTCTGGGCATCTCTCATGGCTCTTGCTGTAGCCTTTGCTATTGATGGATCTAAAGCAAATAAGTAACGGCGTGTCACTTGACATACCCCCAGCAATGGGCTCGGGCCCAAATGTAACAAATATGTAACAAAGTTAAGACACGCCTACAAGATACCCCTAAAATGTCAGACCCCCCTGGTAGCCTATAGGTAGTTAGAAAGGATAAATAAAGATGAGTTTTTCAAAGTGCGAACCTTGTGACAACTGGGTCCCTGTTACCTTCGTAGAGGGCGACGGATACTGTGAGTATTGCTATGACGCATACCCTGACCTAGCAGACCCCATCTGCTAAGTGTCAGACCACTCTGATAAGTTAGTTTTAGATAGGAGAAAAATGCGAAAGATTGAGATTCAGTTCAAAGACGGAACTACCTTCGTAACTACTGAAGATAAACTAAACGGATACATTCTGAAGGGTATCCGTAGCCAGAATGAAATTATCCGTTACAGCCTAGTCTAAGGAATGGTTATGTATAAGTTTGAGGTTGTCCACAAGGATCTAAGCGTTTCCACAATCCTGGCTACCAATGATCAATTTCAAGATACCTTCGATTTGGTGAGAAGTTGGTTTGATAACAGTTGGATAACAGAGTGGCGTTTGGTTGGTAAAATGTCAGACCCCTCTGATAGAGTTTAGATAGTTGAAAGGATAAATAATGAAATCAGTAGCAGAGAACACAGTAGCAGAGATGACTGAGTGGATTGTCGCTCAGGCTGGTAGGGTAATTGACCGTGACCTAACTGGTGTAGAGGAAGCACTAATAGAGTTTGCTGTCCAGCAGATGAAGTATGAGTTTTGGAGGGACTAATGGATTCACGATTCCGCAAACTAGACTACCTAAACCTAATGGAGGTAGAGCGTGAGATTGACATTCTCATTGAACTAATTGGAGATAGGATTCCTGATGATGAAGAAATCAGGGAGGTTACAGGATTGATGAAACTAGCCAAGTCGCTAGGTACTAAGAGGAGTTGGTAATCATTCACCCTAGAGAATTGCCAGGTATCAAAATCACATACCGCCAAGGTGGCAGGATTGTGAACGGAAGTTTTACCTTTGCCCCTACTCACGCCTGTACCCGTTGTAAGGTAGGCGTACAAGTCTGGAACGCAGACAAATTCTGGTCTAGGCATAAAGCCTGTATCCCACTTACCAAACAAGAATGGGTGGGGCTGTAGTATTCCAATAATGGAATGCGATCGGCCCGAGGGCCCAATATCTAGTACTAGGATCTATTTAAGACACAATATCTAGATCCCCCAGATCGTTACCAATTTGTTACCAAAATATGCTTGACAATGTCAGTACCTCATGATAGGTTTTAGGTAGTTAGAAAGGATGTCAGATGAACGAGTGCTACTGCTCAGAGGTCGCCATGTGTGACCCTTGCTTCAACGAGTCAGTCTGGGAAGACTGATTTGGTTGATCGGCGTGTCGCCCCTAAAATGTCAGACCCCTGTGCTAGATTTTAGATAGTTAGAAAGAAGGTAAAAATGGCTTACAGCAAAGAAGCACACGAACTACTAGACGAGACCCTAAAGGTTCTCAAGACTAAGGTTGACTACCCCTACGCAAGACTGCTTGGTATGCTAATTCCAAACATTGACTTGCCAACTGCTCAGAGAATTGCTAAGATGGTTGAAGAAATGGAGGTTCAGAAATGAGTGAACAAATTTGCGTGTTTTGTATGAACTTGGTCAATGACTATGTTTGCCACGAATGTGGAGAATACAAGGGGCTAATGCCTCTCAAAGATGCTGAGAGTTATCTTGGCGAAGACTTCCCAGAAGAGTATAAGGAGATGTTGTATGTCTGAGATGAGTATCGCTGAACTTGAAGAACTAATTTGGCAAATAGACTTGATGTTGTCAGACACACCTGCTATGCTATTCACAACAGAAGAAAGTAGATAAAGAATGATTTTTTACAACGGATTCAACCTTTTGATTGACCTAATCCTAGTGGCTGTGGTGTATGTAGTTGCTCATGGCGTAGGCTTTCGCAAGGGCAAGGAACTAAACAAGCCACCATTCTAACGACACGCCCAGACCAGGACTTGACAAACCTGGATCTGAGGCCTCGGGTCCCAAGATCGTTATATAATCTTTACGTAACTCATTAAAAAAGTCCCAGAATTTTTCCCAAAATGTCAGAGGGGTATGGTAGATTTTTACTATGAAGAAATTAGGCAAGGCAAATCAAGCAAGGCGTAAGGCTGAGTCTCAGGCTTTATTCTTAGAGATGATGAAGAATCCTCACCTAGTTGTTACCCCTCAGAAATTCAAGGGAACACGCCAGAGTAACAATGCTAAGGCTATTAGAGAAAGTAAAGACAATGACTAATTACAATTGCTTTGATTGTAACAAACTAACAAGGGCACTCAGACCATACGCAACAATAAATGTCTGTATCCCCTGCTATGCTAGACGAGTAAATCACCCCTCAGCAAGAAAGTAGAAAATGCTACTATCACTAGACCAAACACAAGAGCTGCTACGCATAGCACAGAGTGACAACCCTACGGAAGAGCTGGAAGAGTTTATTGCTCAGTATGGCTATGACGAAGGCACTGATGAAGACCTTACCTATGAAGAGGTAATTGTTAGCTTTACACACCGTTACAATAGCGGATTAGTTAGATAAGAAAAGGATAATAAGATGGGTTCACTACAAGCACAAGAGATGGCAGAGTTGCTAACTATTGACGACGCTCTAGCGTGGCACTTGCGATACAACCACTTCCCACCTGTACCTGTATCAATGGTTGAAGCCTGTAAAGAGGCTATTCAGGCTGGACTTGAAGGTGATTGGTTCAAGATGATTTCACTGCCAGAGGGAACAAGTTACAGAGGTTCTAACTTTGCCCCTGCCGATGAAATTATCAATGCTCACCACCTAGACCCTTGGCTAGAGTTAGATGAAGAGTATGACGATCTATAATGTCAGACCCTAGGTTTATACTATAGATAGTTAGAAAGGTATTCCCCAATGCTAATTCGTTCAAAAGACCGCAAGGTAACTAACGCTGTATCACCTAATGGCAAGACCCCTACAATTGCTAACACTTTTGGTTTGCCGTCTGGAAAAGCGTATTCATGTCCTGGAGCTACTAGCGTATGCGAAAAGATTTGCTATGCTGGCAAGCTTGAAAAGGTATACAAGGGCGTAAAGGATGTTCTGCTCAACAACTGGGAACAACTACGCAATGCTAAGTATGAAACCATGGTGTCTCTACTTGATGAAATGATTGTTAGTTTCAAGGCAGATTGTGACAAGCGTAATGCCGAAAAGCTATTCCGCATTCACTGGGACGGAGACTTTTTCAATGTCACCTACACTATCGCTTGGGCCACTGTAATCAAAAAGCATTCTGATGTCCAATTCTGGGTATACACTCGCTCAGACTTTGCGGTTCCTATCCTTAGGGGTATTGCTAACCTATCACTGTATTTCTCAACTGATGATGACAACTGGCAGCTGGCAAGCAACCTAAAGCAAGAGCATGGTGTCAAACTAGCTTATCTAGCTCAAAACTTTGCTATGGGTAAAGAGCGTATGTTGTCTATCACTACTAAGGCAGCTATTCCATGCCCTGAGAATGCGAAGAAACTTAAGCTTATTACTGATAAGGGTTCTGCCTGCGTAACATGTGGGCAATGCGTATTCGAAAGAAACGACATTCTATTCTCAGCAAGTAAAAAGTAAATTCTCATAGGGGAATATGAGACGGTCCGCATATCCTTTCTAACTAACTAGCACTGCGGACCACGTCCAGGCCATGACGTTAAACTGGCCACAAAAACGCTCGGGCCCAAAGATCAGATCCTGTCAAGTTACGAAACCTACAAAAAATCTCCCAAAAGTTTGTAGAAAAAAGATTGCCAAATGACTTGACAAGGTATCGTTTATCCGTCATAATAGATACATCACAAAGCGTGATAACAAAAACAAACAAGACCTTGAGAATAGGTCGGAAAGAAGCAATTATGTCAAACGCACTAACTGTTGGCTCACAGTTCACCACCGCCAAGTCTGGCGTTACTGGTGTTATTCAGGAAGTAGTAGCAAACAAGAACGGCTCATTCCGTGTCCGTCTTGATGTTGCTGGTCAGCCTCGCTGGACTACTGTAAAGTAATGTAGATTTGAGGGGGTAGCGTTTCTTATCCTTTCTCTACCCCCTCTCTACTCAAAAATGTCATACCCCTCCCTTATACTGTAATTACCCTGAAAGAAAGAAACTAAATGTCTGGAAAGATTATCGCTCAGAAGAAAAACCAACGCCTAACTGTACGCACAGAGAAGTGGAACACCAAGACTGGTGAGGGCTTCAAGGCTGTTGTTCGCAACCCTAATGGCACTTTTGATGGTGCTACCAATCAGACTCGCTTTATCCCAATGCCAAAGGCACAGGTGATTGAGAAGATTGTTACTAAGACTGTTACTGTTCCTCGCAAGAAGATTCTAGGACTGTTCTAGTAACTTGTGCTGGGCAACACGCTAAACTGCCCACTTGACAACTGAATACCATTCCCCTATAATGTAATTACCCCAAAAGAAAGTAGAACGAAAATGGCTAGAAGCATTTCCGTGAAGATTCCAACCGCTACCCTGATTGCTCAGATTGAGGCAAAGATTGCTGAGATTGACGAGGCTATCGCTAACTACCCTGCCAAGCGAGCAGAGTATGAGGTTGAGGTTCAGAAGCACAAGACCAAGTTGGTTGAGTTTGTCTCTGACTATCTTGTCAAGAACGCTAATCGTGTTGGCTATGACTACAATGACGCAATTCGTATCAACGACTCATACAACCACAAGGTAGAGTTGGTGTTTGACCCTGAGTTGATTGAGGGATTCCCAAAGAAGCCTGTGTCACCTGAGAACCCTAACCAGAACCGCTACTATGGTAGGGACTACTCAAACCAGCGTGAGTTGCTAGTGAAGAACCTAAAGATTCTCAAGATGACTTCGCAAGAGGAAGTTTCCGCAAGCACCTATGGTGCTGTAATGGACATTCTCTAAGGGAGAAGAACACCTGAGCAAGTGTCTAAACTGCTCTCCCTGCTAGGGTTCTGGTGGATCGTGAGAGAAACTGTTTCTAGCAGGGATCCATCGGCCCGAGGGCAGATCACGATCTTATAACATGTCGCTATTAAGATAATAAATGTCAGTCCCCCAAACTATAATAGTGTTATCAGTTAGAAAGTAGGAGTTATGGGAACTAGAGGACTAACCAAGGTTGTAGACCGCAACGGAGTTACTAAGGTAGCACAGTATGGACAATGGGACCACTATCCAAGTGGACAGGGTGTCAATGTTCTAAACTTCCTGACGGAAACCCCAACGACTGTAAGACAGTTGGAACTTGCCCTTGATAAGTGTGAGTTTGTGTCTGAGGCTGTTCGTGAGATTCTGTATGCTGAGTATGCTAGCAAGTATCCTAATGATGATGAGATGGACAGGTTTACTATGCTTATGCCTGCGTTCAGTAGGAACACCTGCTCAGACATTCTAAAGGTTGTTTACTATTCTGCTGGTAAGGTATTGCTAACAGATGAGTCTAACTTTGAGAATGACGACCTGTTCTGTGAGGGTGTCTATACAGTTGACTACCAGACTAATAAGTTTATTAGTAACTTTGGTGGAGTGGAGATTGAGTTTCCACTAGACAACTTGCCAGAGGAGTCTGACTACCTAAATGCCTTCAAGAAGGAAGAGATTCCTGTCTAATCACAACACTACCCCTGGAATTTGACATTCTGGGGGTATTGTGCTCGGGCCCCCAATGTTACCAGATCGTTACTTACGATGTCTAATTATTTTCCCCCAGATTCTTGACAATGTCAGACCCTCCCCCTATAATAGTCTTATCAGTTATCCCCTTACAGAAAGTAGCCCACATGGCACACGAACTAGAAACCGTAAACGGACAGACCGCTTTTGCTTCATTGCGAGAGCCTGCTTGGCATAGCCTTGGCACTGTCTTTGAGAACGAAGTTACCACCAAGGAAATGCTAGACCTAGCACACCTTTCAAATTGGGATGTCCGCTTGGAGGATGTCGCAATTCCTGCTGGCTTTGAGTCTGACAAATCCTACTCATTCGTAACACGCACTAACCCATTCGACCGCACCAAGAACGATGTTCTAGGCGTAGTTGGTGAGCGTTATGTTCCGCTTCAGAACGAAGACCTGTTTGACTTTGGTGACCTAATGCTAGATGGTGGTGGCCGTTGGGAGACTGCTGGCTCTATCAAGGGAGGCCGTCAAGTCTTTGGTTCTCTTGCTCTTGAGCGTGAGACCATCCTAGACCCTAACGGCGTGTCTGACAAGGTAAACACCTATCTACTAATCAACACCTCTCACGATGGCTCAGTTGCGATTCAGGCTTCAATCACACCTGTTCGTGTTGTATGTGCTAACACTCTCAACCTTGCTCTAAAGGGTAAGGCTAAGCAGTCTTTCAAGATTCGCCACACTGCTACCGCTTCTGGTAAGGTTCAGCAGGCTAGAGAGGCTCTTGGCTTGGCTAACAAATACATGGACGAATTCGACAAACTGGCTCAGCAGATGATTGAGAAGGAAATCACCAAGGCCAAGTTTGATGAACTAATCGAACTGGCATACCCTAAGCCTGAGAAGGATGCCAAGGGAAGCATGAAGAAGTGGGAAACCAAGATTGACCTGCTTCAGTCTATCTATGTTGGAGAATACAACAACACCATTAGCGGAACTGCTTGGGGTGCTTTCAACGCAATGACTGAGCGTCTAGACTGGTATCGTTCTGGGCGTGGTGGTGACAATGAGTCTATCCTAGCCTCTGCTTCTGGCTTTGACCCTGTCGTTACCGCTGAGAAGAACCGCTTGCTTCAGTTGGTTCTGGCTAACGCCTAAGCATTCCTTCCTGGGCATGAAGTAAAACTGCCCTCCTCATATATTCCGATCTGGGTATGTTCGGCCCGAGGCCTATTAGTTATCCAAACCTCTTTACGAAACGCCATATTTATTTCCCAAAAATGTCAGACCCTACCTGTATAGTTGTATCAAGTAGGAAAGGAAACCCCATGACCAGATACTATGTTGAGATGAGAATTGATTTTGCTGGGTATGTTGAAGCAGAATCAGCAGAAGCAGCAGAACAGTTAGCCTACACTTCTTGGGGTGACACAATGGATAATGACATTACTTATGATGGTGTCTATGACATTACCGTCACTGAAGAGCCAGAGGAAGATGATGAAGAGGAAGACGAATAATGTCTGACCCTACCCCTATAATGGTTACTATGAAAGAATGCCCCAACCACGCAGGTAATTTTGACTGCACCCCTTTCTGCCGTATCTGTGAGGGTGAACAAGAGTATGAGTCCAATGGTTATCTACCTTGTAACAGATTTCACGAATGCGGTGAATACATTGAAGAAGACATATGGAAAGAAGAACTAGGTTTCTGCCTATCTTGCTCTGACCTGTATTGGAATCACAAACTAGATATTTACTTAGAGAGAGTAGAATAAATGTCAGACCCTAAGCCTATAATGGCAAATGTAATCAATGAAGATGTTATCAACAGCCTTACCCCTGACCAATTGAAAAGGTTGGCAGAGATGTTGGAGAAAGTAAAATGACAAAGTATCTAGTCACTTATACTTGCGAGTATGAGGTAGAAGCCTTAGACGAAGATGAGGCTATTGACATGGCATTAGAGTATCACGCACAACTACCAGACGGAATTTGGGAGGCACAAATTGTTGAGTAAAGACGCAGACTACACCACTACCAAGGGTTTGGCAGAGTATCTGTTGGGAAGACTAAATGAACTAATCCCACACTACAATCTGCTAGACATGAACCATGAGTCTAAGGACTATTTCAATGGACTAATCAATGCCTATGAGAATGTTCTCTTGGCTATTGGCTATCCCTATGACCAACTACCGAAGTATGAGGACAACTAATGGCTGTATCAGAGATGGAACAAATTGGCTACGAAGCAGGTATGGAAGATGGTGTCAACTATGCTATCAGAATGATTGAGAATGCTATGGATAATCCTGCTCTTGACATCTTGACACCAAGACAAACACTAGGTATACTATTAGCCTCCCTAAAAGATAAGGACAACTAACATGGCATGGGTAACTAACGATGGCGAATACAACGGTTCTTCTTTGGTTATTGAGTTTGACTATGATGACCTTACCCCTGACCAGTGGGGCAGGCTAGAGGAGATGTCAGACTCCAACAGATACGACTATGTGAAGGCCATCCTTGACAAGCACAACCTAAACGTCCAAGAGATTGAGATGGAAGAGTTTGGTGTTGAGTATGGACTAGAAGACCTGGATTGGGTGGACGAGTAATCGTCCCCCATTTTGGGCTCGGGTCAATGTTATGTAAACCTTTTAGTCATAAAAAAACAATTACGAACCTCTTGACTTTTTCCCCAGATTTTGAGATAATTGATTATCAAGAAAGTAGGATTTCATGAGTAAAGTATATGCAGATCGAAAACCATCTGTCTCATCCACCACATGGACTAGGATATTCCACAATGGAGGGGTAGCTGTGTACGAGGCAGATAAGTATTACGATTTCTATAAAGTTTCCCCAGGATCTGGCAAGCCTAAGTATTTTTTTGGTGAGACTGCTTGGATGGACACGCAGCGGTATGCAGTTGACAACTCAGACTTTTCAGCCTATAATATATTTAGATAACCTCAATAGAAAGTAACCCCATGCACGTATTACAGTGGATAGCCACCACAGCTGATAATAAAGACGAAGCATTCCGTAGAGTAAAAGATTATCTTGAGACTGCTATGGGAACAGAGTATAGCTATGCTTCATGGTATGACTGGTTTGTAACTGGTGGTGGACGTTGGAACCCAAACGAGGGTAGCCAATACGATGACAATGACCAGTCTATGGTTTTATCCTATGAGACTGACCCTGACCTATTTGAGGAGCAGGTTCTCAAAGCAATGGAGAACCGTAAGGCAGAGTTTGATAGCTATGCTAATGATATAGATACAACGGATATCATTGCTAAGATTATCTCTGACTATAATCCACGTGAAAAGCAGTTTGCTGCATTCTCACAGCTATACCCCCTGAAAAAGGTAATTGATATGGTGTATGGTGAGTGGGATTTCAACTCATATTTCTTTGACTGCCAGAATGACACAACCACACCAAATTATATGTTCGAAAGTATTGACAAAGGGAACAAGAACTGGTATATTGTTCCTGTGGACTTCCATTTCTAGAGAGTAGGAACTCATGAAAGAATATCAAGGTTGGGACGAATGGGCCAACAAGTTCAAGCCTAAGCAGAACCACTTCAATGGCCAAGGCAATCTGTATGAGACCTATGGCGAAGAGTATGACTATATAAAGAGTCTTGACCAGAAATATGTTTGGACCTATGTTGACGGTGACATGGCTTCCCTCATCGTTGCTGGACATCGCTGGGTAAACCGTCTTGGCTACTATGTCACTGAAGTGCCGTGGGAAGATGAAGACGATACATGTCTCCTATCAGTAGAGGAAGAGTGTGAATGCTACGATGAAGACGGATACGATGACAACGACGGAGAGTATGGACGTGCAGGCTGTGAGCATTGCGAAGGGTATGGATATGTCACTAACTACCTATAGAAACAAGAACCATGGAAAAGAGCTCATTGACTGGGACCTCAATATCTTTATCCCTGAAGAGTATGATGAGTCCAGTGACGAGTATTACTATGAGCCTAGCAATTGGCGAATTCACGTCTACGTATATGCAAACAGTAACCATGAAGAGTACGACGACCCTATCAAGCTAACAGCTGAAGAGATTGCTAGTCTAGGCCTAAATAGGGACCCATACTTTTCAAACGAGGTTGACGTTTGGTACGGCCTGGAGGGATTCAGACTAGACTACTGGGACAAGATGTCAGACAGGCTAAAGATGTATTTCGATCGCCTGCCTAAGTACACTGATGATTTAATAATTTAATATTGATTTGCTACGTTGAGATTACTCCGTAGCATGGTAAAGTGCAGTTAGGGGTAGCTGTACTTGCCAAGGGGGTGTCAGGAACTTTCCTACTTTCTTTCTTGACACCCCCAACCATTTGTGAGATAATGTAACAGGAGAACTGAACAATGAGAAGAAAGCAAAAGACTGAGGAAGAAAAGACAGCAGAGAGAATGGCTATGATGTTATCAGACCTAAGACTAGACCTAGACGAAGTGGGGGTAGCCATAGCCAGAATGAAACCAGCAACAATCTATAACAGACTAATTGTGGTAACAGACTCAGCAGAACAAGAAATGGAGTATCAAGGTGGCAGAAACAACCCTAGAGCGTAAGGTCGCTATCCTAGCAGACCTGTGGATGGTTTATCGTGATGAGGAAGAGTGGAAAGACTTTGTAGAGTTTTCTGACTTGGGTTTGCCTCTAGCCTTTATGCTTGATAACGGCATTGTTCCTATGCGTGGTATCTTGAATACACCTAGTGAAGAACTAATTCACGATACATTTGAGTTGCTGCTAAATGGTTTGGAAATCAAAGAGGACACAGGTTTTGACTCGCTAGATGATGTGCTAGGTTTGTAACACTCCAGTCTCCCAGATCCCCTACATAGGGGGCTGGGGGCCTCGGGTACCATATCAAACCTTATATGTCAAGTAACATTACGATCACACCATTACGATCCCCAAACCTTTTTTCCCAGAATGTTATTACGATCCCAAACCACAAAATCCCCAAACCTTTATATCCAAACCTTTATAGACATTACGATCCCTATCCAAAAAATCGCTGAAAGTTTTTGATGCTCAGATATACAGTGGTTTGGTTATCTGGTATACTATATATATGACTAGATATCATCAGTTTAATGCTATGTTCCCCGAAGAAGCCAAGAAGATTATGGAAAGTCAGGATGAGCTAGGTCATATCATTTGGAAGGCTTTTGCCAGGGCTACCTTTTTGCACAGGTTCTTTCCATTTTCCTTTACCCTGCCAGAGATCACCAATAAAACAGATAGTGATTCGGACGAGGGTATCCAGAACAAACCATCCTGATCCCTATTATCCTATTATAAGTAATAAAGACTATTAATAACTAATTTCCCCTATATAAGTATAAATAACCAAACCATTTATCCTGATATCTGGATATTCTGATAGGCCTGATATGGAGGTTTGGGGATATAACGGTTTGATAAATATGTGGTTTGAAGGTTGACAAGGTTTGGGTATATGGGGTATAATGGTTTGAGAAAGATTACGATCCCTCAGTTATATGGGGCCCGTTATCCATTCCACTTTACTCCATTTCACTCCACTATCCAAACCTTACAATTCAGTAAGATGTATATCTCTGATATCAGGCTATAATCCTATGCTCAGAAGCCACAGAATCGATTCTGACGGGGTATTAGAATCATTTGGATATGCAGCTATTTCGAATACCAAGAAGCCAGGAAAGCTCCTATAAAGGCAAACAAAGCTATCAAGATATTCTCCATTAGTTGCTCTTCATCAAATAGCCAATAATAGCTCCAATAAGGGCTTCAAGAGATATTGTGATTAGATCCAATTAGTCTTCTTTCTTATATAGGTGGTTATATATATTATAGGTATTACGATCCCTCTTGTCAATACCCCGAAAGTTATGGCCTCTTTAGAAACTCCATCAAGACATCCACATTAGCACCTAATGCTTTATATGCCTCTGTCAAATCCTCTGACATGTGAACTCCTTGGTCTGCTTTGCCAATAGTTCCATGGCTATTAACACATGTATATACAGTGTTATCATCCTGAATGCTATACATCATCAAGAATCCACATACTGGGCAATGCTGTTTAGAAACCATCTTCTTCTAGTCCTCTCTGATATGCTTCTTCACTATAGTCTATGTGTACTGGTCTTAATAGATCCATTGCATGTCTATACTGTACCGCTTTGTTACCGTGCCCCATATTGAGAGATGACTCAAACATCATCTGAAGAACAGACTGAATACGCTTTTGCTCTGCTTCTGTTCCAGCATGGAAACCTCTATCATATGCTTCTTCGTCAGCCTCTTCGTCTGAAGCAAACCCAGCATCCCATCCTTCTTCATAGCCAACTTCCCAGCCAGCTTCATGTGCCAAATCCCAAATCTCTTGTTGCTCAGGCGTTAGCTCGTCGTAGTTCATTTCTCTCCTCATGGGTTACCCAATAGTACTGACACTTATCACAGCATGGATTGGCACTATCATTTACGAATCTATCATAATACTCTGGGTCTTTACGATATAGATTTGCTCTATGTGACTCAGTTAGTCTATCAATCTTCTGTCTGTCGGAATACCAGGATGGCATCTTATTTCTCCAGTTGCCAGACTTCTCTTTCTTAAGGACTAAGATGTTATGTAGGTTCTTGTCTGTTTTAATACCACGGACATCTGCCTCTTTAACCATGGCAAGTACGTAATTAAGTAGAGTAAGCTCAGCATTCTTCCACATCAGCACAGCAGGATGGTTACGCCATGCAGCAAATGGATCATCTGTACTAAGGACCTTAAGAATTTGGTAGCCCTCTAGGATTTGCTTGTTTAGGCGACGATTGTCCAAAACCTGTGCAGACTTGGAAAAGCTCTTGTATGGTAGGAAGGTTTGCATTTATCTCCTTAGGCTATCCATTGTACTACGACATACCTAGTGCCGTCAAGTACTGGACTCACTTTATGTGTATAGGGATAGTTGGATGGAAAAACCAATAGCTGGTTCTTTTTTGCCTCTATTTCAATGCCAAACCTATCAAACACAATCTGCCCACCGCTATACTCATCATTAATATAGAACGTCATAGATACCCTACGAGTAAAGAATGGGTGATCGTCCATATGGCTATCAAATTTCTGTTCCTTGCCATATCTTAATAGCTGTGGCTTCTCAAACTTCTGCACCTGTGCACCATAATAGCCTAAATAATGAATAAGCTGTGGGTGTATGTTGGTATGGAAATCTTTAACAAAATTAGAAAGTATGTCATCACTAAGATTTTCTGGGTGTGGCAAAGGCATTACATCTGTATTTCTAGATTCGTAATTAGTACCCCCCACATCCTTGCTAGGGTCTATCAAAACAGGAGCAGGTTTCCATTCTAAACCAGATTCTTCAATAGCCTTTACGTGCTCGTGTGCATTTAGAAATACGTTGTCGTATATAATAATGCCAGGAGCTAGCTCTTTAAATTGCATAGTTTCCTTAAGTTTAAGTAACGGCTTTTCTTACTTAAGTTTACAGGTTAAAGCTAAGTATGTCAAGCACTTGTGCTTGCATGTATCTCTTATTTACCGCCGAACTTTTCGCCCGAACTTTATATAGTATAATAAAATAATGCCAGATCGAATAGCAAAAGAATATATAGAGTTGGAAGATGCTGTTACTCTTACAGTACACACCAAGTCACCTCAGAAGTGGTTGCTCATAGACAGAGAGACTGGCCAGGTATATGAGGGCTCTGCTTCAGGTTGGTGGGATAAGTTAAGAAACGTTTCTCCCCAACCTAGCCCACGCCCTCTCATGAACGTAGTAGATGACAGTCTCCAAAAGAGTCTGGGCTAAAGACATTACGATAGCGATCCAAAGATCGCCAGTTAATAGGAAAGCAACCAAGCCAACCATAAGTATATTAATAATGTACCAAGAGATAGACTTGATAACGCTGCGTCTAACTGATTCCACTAGTCTAGTAAGTCTCCATTAGACCTGGGGGTAAACTCTGAAAGACCATCATCACTACGCCAAACCTCTACGCCCATGTAAAGATTTAATATATCAAGTGTAATTGATCTATCATAGAAGCTGACCTCAATTCCTATGCCCCAGTGATCTGTGGTGCCAATATAAAAGGCAACCTTATCAAAGAACACAACGTGTCCCCCAAAGCCCCACCAATACTTATCTGTTTTAATCCATTTACTCACCATTGCTCCTATCTCTAAATCCCTGTGGTGGATGTTGCTCAAAGGCTGCCTTTAGCTTTGCCCTGATTCTTTCCTCTTCTTCTGGTGATCTAACATATGGCTCAATCTTAATATCTAGGTCTGGGTATTCTTCTAGAATTCTAGTGCGAGACTTCCCTATGTCATGCCCTGCTGCTTCATGCTCATCAAGATGTGCAAGCATTTCACGTGGGGTGTTGTGGTCCCAGTCATCACCCAGGATACATCCACAGCACTGGATAAATCCACCCACATGCTCAAATACATAAACGTCTGATGTGCTAAATCTTTCAAAGCTCATCTTTTTCCTCATATGGTTCGTAGTGTTCATCACATAGTGTTTGTACCCATGGGAGATTCCATCTGGTTTCTCCAGATTTACCGCAGATTTGGCAGGTAAATGATGACCTATACTCCGCAGCCCTCTCAATTGCATTCATAATCTTAGACTCTATTGTATCTGGCTCATGCCAAGTCCCAAAGTAATACCTCAGTGTGCCATACTTTTCTTTTACTTGGTGAATCTCATATTCTGGATCAATGTGAGCAAGCATTGCATCTGTTTCTTCTACAATCTTCTGCCAGCCATCAGGTGCAATACAACCATACCAGCCTCTAGTCCTGAGACGCTTGGTGTTTAGATCTTCTTGCCAGCTCATTATGCCTCATTCAATATACTAATCATACGCTCATACTCTTCAGAGCTACCAAAGAATGGTTCCTCATCATCATTTGCTTCAAGTTCCTTGACTTCCTCCAGATTACGAGATACCCACTTCTTGGCCTTGTGGATTTGAAACTTAATAGCATTAAGAAGCTCTTCCTCTGCTTCTTCCAGGGTAACGCACTTGCTACCCTCAAAATCATCACCAATATAGCCGTGGTGCCATGCCATATAGTAAGGCTTCTCTCCATAGGAATAATACTTTTGGATGTACCAGTGGCAGTCACGATCTTTATGATGGTCTTGACCTACAAAACGCATCCAGATGTTGGATAGTCTGACTATCTCTTGTTGCATTTCGTTCACTGCTTTATCCAATTTCTCTCATCAAAAATGTTTACAGGTCTTGGCTTTGGTGGTTCTGGACGGGACTTTACATAAATATCAAACCCAGTACCATAGTATCCGTTACCATCATCACCCTTGATGTCAGCTACTGATGTTGAGATGCCTCCAGAGTATACGAATAGCTGATAGGTGTAACTAGATTCCCACGTGTCATTAGAATCTGGAACAGCCTTAATCTCAACATCTGTAATAACATTGTCAAACTTATTAAGATTGTCCAAGTAGTAGTCTCCAGCACCACAGCTGCATCCACCATCATTAGGGATTACCTGCAAAACAGTGCCATCGTCCAGGGTAAGCTCAGAACCCTCAGCCTTTACAACTTTCCTACCAATAAAAAGACTTTTAATCTTGTCTTCCTGGTAGTGTCCAATCATCTCAGTCATTTTTGCCTTTTGCTAAGTATATAAATATTTACTGCAAGCAATACTATCATGGCACTCTGCATGATGTCAAGGATATTTTGTAGACTCATTTCCGATCTCCGTCTAGCTCATCTAGCAGGTGTAGATGAATACCAGTTCCAGCCCTACCGATAGGAGCTTCTTCATACATTACTTCATACCCTGCATTTACCAGCATTCTGATTGCATCTGCTAACGCCATCTCTTTTTCAGTCACTTCTGCTCTCCTTTGATTAGTTCTTCAAGCTCACGCATAACACGCAAATAGGTTTCCCCTGATAGTCCGTAGTCAACTACGCAGTTGATGATTTCTTTACGCATATTAAGGATGCGGTCACGCTCATGTTCAGCTCCCTGTGCCCAAGTTTCTGATTGTAACTTGTAAAGGCTCTCAGGCGTTAGGGTCGCAGGGTCAAGGTAATCACTCACTTCTGCTCTCACTTGCGGTATCCCCTAAAAAATACAAACACATGCCTACCAAAATAAATATCTATGCCTTTATACTTTGGGTGCCAATCAATTAGCAACCCATAATACTTGCCAGGCTCAAACTTATTCGGACCATAGTGTCTAAACCTCACCATACAATGCCCTCATTCCTTTCATTACACAAATCTCTGCACCATCACCATAGCGATGAGTAAATGGTATGCCATCAATGTGCCAATCCTTCATTCGTAGTGGCATGTCTCCCTCAATAACAAGATAGTTATTGATATCGTCTGGACTAGTTCCACCACTGACACGACCAATGTGAATCTGATTAATTAATGTGTCATTAACTCTAATATCAATATGTATTGGCATCTACCCAGTCTCCTTTATATGTATAGTTTAGTCCTAGATCTGGTGTGTATACACAAATCTCATCAGGCTCTAGGTACTTGGTCTGCTTATCAGATGTGATAAGAAACATGCGAGTACCCTGGGGTATTGCAGTCTCAGCATCCATATTAATCATAAGATTAATAAACGTATCACGCTTAGCCATTACGAACTGTGACATGTACAGGTGCACCTTATCTCTTGTGATGTTACAATTATACAGCGATCGTGCTCATTTGTAAAGCACCATCCAAATCTTCCGTCACCTTTTGCCATAACAAAATTATATACTTGACAAACACCAATGTCAATGTCAAAATATTACAGTTCGTTGAAAGGAAACAATGTTTCAAGCAGAAAGCAAGAAGTCTGGTGACCTCTTTGAGGACATGGTGCTAGAAGATCTATCTCGTACTGGGATTAAAAAGATTGATAAGCATGTTGTTCTGCAGGATGTTGGAGTTGAAGCTGACTTTGCATACAGGGATATTGTTGGCAGACAATTCTATATTGAGGCCAAGGGTGGGGAAAGCAAGGGCAATAAGCGTCCTGGTGCCAGACGTACAGATAATGTCAAGAAAGCAATTGCTAATGGTGCATTGATTAAGGCTGCTTATCCAGATGTACAATTCGTGGTATACTTTTCAGAACTACCAAAGTTTAATAGCTCATCTCACAAGATGCTAAAGAATGCTATTAAGGCTGGGTACGTAGATGCAGTTAGATATCTAATTAAGCTTTAAGGAGATTAACATGGCAGCAAAGAAGGCTGGCGGTGCAAGAAACTCAGACCGCAATAATGGAAAGGCACCAAAGAAAAGCCCAAAAATATTTGATCCAGTAAAGCGTAGGTTGGTATCCGCATAAATGGATAAGCCTAAAACCTCAAAATTTAAGTACTTCCTCTCTCCAGAAAATACATATATTGTTGACTATGGAGATAAAGCTGTTGAGATAACTGGTGCAAGAATTATGACAATATTGCAAAACTGGATAAGGGATTATGAATCAAACCCGAAGTCCTCCGACCAAGATACTTGACAGTTTCTACAGTAAAATTTAATAGGGCTTGGGCTGCATCCACCAAGGATCCAGCCTTTTTCTTTTACTATATCTACGAGAGTTTCGCTAGGATATCCATAAACAATTCTTGACATCTCGCCTTCGCATTTGCTACAATAGATAGTTTCCACACTCTATTCTACCAAGCTCTTTAATAAGATTGTGTATAATAATAGTATGACACAAAAAGAAATTATCAAAATTATTGATGGCTCTACTGACCAACCTGACGTAGATGCATCAGTGATGAATGAGTTAATTTCGGAAGATCCAGAAATTAGCTACACCCAAATCAGCAATACAGAAGAGCCCTGGTTAGTTAAAATGCTAATCTCTTCCAGACCTCCCACAGAAACCCCATTTTTTATCGGATTTGTTGATGGTAAAATCTCTGGATCAGTTTCTGGATCAGTATCCAAAGAGCAGCTAAGAAACCTTTTTAGTTAATTTTCTGAATATGGGTAAGTCTCTTGGCAAAAGTGACAAAAGTGAGTGTATTCTTTAACGGTAGTGCCGCCCAGGGCAACCCTGTCCATTCTTGCTTCTTCAACTAATTCTGTGGTTGGCTCACCATAAATTATGGGAACCATTTCTGCCTGATTACATAGTGGACATATCATTATGCTATTATAACATGGGTATAATTGAATATGCTACCTATTTTTTATAAATGTGCTTGCGGATACAGAATTTCTGGAAGCAATATTAGAGACATTGTGTCAAGACTATGGCACCTAGACGAAAGTGGTAACCCATGCAAAAAGTACCAAGCATAATATTAACCACATTTCCAAGATCTGGCTCCTGTTATTTAGAAAAACTAATAAGAAGCAACATGGCAGTTTCTCTTACAAAAACTCACCAAGCTGTAAATAAAAAAGAAAATCAGATATTGGTTTCGATAGCCAGAAATCCAGTAGACACAATTTTATCTGCTACAGCAATGGTTGTACACTATGGGCTAGAAAGCTCAATTACAGAAACGCTGAGGCACATTTCAAATCAGTACTTAGACTATTATAATTACATGATAAAAGAGGTTGATGTTATCATAAACTTCTATGACATAGAGAAGTACCCTAAAGAAACATTGGTCAGAATAGCACAAATGACTGGTGTCGTGAACCGTAATCCTGTCATCTCTGACTTTGAGTTAGCTGACTTAGTAGAAAACAGGCACCTGCATACCAGCAAAAACAGTGTTTACTACGACAAAGTAAAGAACAAGGTCAAAGACTTAAATCTGGAAAAACATTTTGTGCTCTATGAGCATGCCCTTGCTTCAACAAAATTACTAAAACTATGGGATGGGCAAGATCATGTCTAATTATTTAGTTACTTTTCCAAGAACTGGATCATTCTTTTTAAACTTTTTGATAAATAAAAACTTTAGCATTGATCTAGTGAAAACTCATGATCCAGTTATCCCAAAAGATAATGATTTTGTGATATCTACAATAAGGAATCCAAGAGACACCCTTATATCTTATGTCACTATGCTTTCCCATTACAGAAAGGACATGGATGCTATCAGAATAGCTCATGACCTTGCCCTAAGCTACATCGAATACTGCAAATATTTTATCGACAACTCCCACATTATTTTTGAATACAACTCAATGTCAGAAAATCCTGAAGAGATACTCAGAAAGTTTGCAGAAAAATATTCTAAAAAATTACCAGATGTAATACATACAAAGTTTGATAGAGTAGATATGGTAGAAAAGGAGCACTTGGGATCCAGTACTACATCACACCTTTATCAAGATATCTTAGCATTAATAGACAATATTGATCTTGAAAATGCTATAATGTATTATAAAAAAGTTTTAGATAGTAAAAACTATTTATCGTAGATTGGAGATATTTATGAACTCTTTCAAAGAGTTAGCACCAGGTGTATTGCTATACGAAGACGTATTTAAAAATTATGACGAAATTTTTAACCTAGTCATGGATGATGCCCTCCTCTGGTCGCCTGCATTAATTGCTGCTAATAGGGATAAGCAAGAAAGCATTAGCGATACATCTCCAAAGCTTAACACTGAAATTAGAAATTGTCTCTCTATTGCAATGCCATATGATGTTGAAGAAATTGAAAAACTACTAGAGAGTAATCCAAACGATGCGAACTATATTCAGTCTATTAAGGTTCACAATGCTATTAAGCCAACGATTTCTGAAGTAGAGAATAACTATTTAAACTATTTTGATATTAACTATATGACTTGGCACTCTAGGCTAGAGCTAATCAGATATGATGAGGGTCACTTTTTTGATAATCACATTGATTCCGTACCTGGAATACCAAGAACGGTGTCAACCGTATACTACTTAAATGATGATTATGATGGCGGAGAGATATACTTCCCAAGACTGGATCTGAGAATCAAGCCTCCAGCAAACTCTATGCTTGTTTTCCCATCAAACTATGTATATAATCACTCTGCGGAGCCAGTAACTGGCGGAAGCAAGATAGCTATTGCATCATTTTTGGCCTAAAGCGAATGTTTACTATTTTTGCAACTTAGGGTATAATAGATCTAATATTTAAGGAGAACAATGACAACCGTTTACGTCAAACCATCATGTGTTCAGTGTGACATGACCAAGCGTATGCTTGACAAGCTAGAAATTGATTATGATACGGTTGATATTACTCAAGATCAGGAAGCACTAGACATGGTATTGTCTATGGGATTTAAGTCTGCCCCAGTTGTAATAACTGACTCTGATGCATGGGCTGGATTTCAGCCAGATAAAATTAATTCCCTAGCTGCTTGACTTTAGTCTGCCAAAAAGATATACTATCTTTAAATGAGTATTCCAGATATTGACTATGAACTAGGGGACCAATTGGGCCAATTCGAATATAGCGTTGGGCTGTCCCCAATGAGACCAGAAGAAACCAGTGCAGTAAAAACTGCAATGGGGTATGGCGAATCAAAAGAACGTGCTCGTATTTTTGAGGAGCTAGAGCCATTCATTGAGAATGGATACCTTAACATCGCACTATTTAAGCTAAGAAAGATAATCAACAATGATCAAACCGCTGAATGATAAAGTAGTAGTAAAAGTAATCAAGGAGCAAGAAAAGACTACCTCTTCTGGGCTAGTCCTTGCTGGAATGCAGGAAGAGAAGCCCAGTGAGGCTATCGTGGTTGCAGTTGGTCCAGGGCTAGAGCTTGATAATGGCGTACTGATGAAGCCTGACGTCAATGTTGGAGATAAGGTTGCCTTTGCAAAGTACCAAGGAACTGAAGTACAGTTTGATGGTGAAGACTATCTTATCCTTGCATACCGTGATATTGTGGCAGTGATTGAGGAGAGCAATGACTAGAGATCTAGTTGATTTTAAAGATTTAGCCTCTGTGCACTATGCTTATGCGTTAGATATTTTAGTAAAGAAGCAGGCAGACTACGGCCCTAAGAATATTGCCTTGGCTCCTGGTGGTCCTTTGAATGGTCTTCGTGTTCGTATGCATGATAAGATGTCTCGCATCAATCACCTAATTGACAATGGTGCGACACCACAAAATGAGAGTCTTCGTGACTCATTTTTGGATATGTTAAATTACAGCGTCATTGCAATGATGGTGCTAGATGGAGACTGGCCAAGTGAGTAATAGGTGGCAAAAACGTAAGCATGATGCTGAAACATCGGCAATCATTCGTAAGGCCAAGAAGGACATGATGTCTTGGATTGGTGTTTTGGGGCATTCTCCAAATGAGCAGGAGCTGAGGGCTTGGCAAGCTGGGTACATTGCTGGAATTAATAGAGCAACAGGAACAAAAGAAAAATGACAACAATTATAAAAATACTACCAGAGGTAGAGAAGGTACTAGATGAGGGTTACGTCCGCCTTGTAGATACTCTTGGGGACGATCTTAGTATCGTTAATGCTGCAAGGGTTTCTTACGATAAAGAGTCCACTGAGTTCTCTGAGCGTGATTCTAAGCTAATCAGGTTCTTGCTACGTGAGAAGCACACTAGTCCTTTTAGACATGCTGCACTTACCTTTGAGGTCTATGCCCCACTTTTTGTAGCACGACAGTGGTGGAAGTATGCGGTAGCATCTACCCATGTTGATGAGCAGAACGGATGGAATGAGTCATCTAGACGCTATATTACTGAGGATGAGAAATTTTACATCCCACTGCCAAACGAATGGCGTAGCAAGCCTGAGAATAGTAAGCAGGGTTCTGGAGAACCAGTAGATGTAGAGATTGGTCAGAAGTATTTTGATATGCTCTGTGAGGCTGTTGTGCAGGGTACAGAGGCATATCACCAGGCAATGGATGATGGAATTGCTCCAGAGATTGCAAGACTATTCCTACCTGCCTATGGCATGTACGTACGTTGGCGTTGGACCGTATCACTACAGGGTGTACTTACATTCTTGGATCAGCGTGTTGAGCATGATGCACAGTGGGAAATTCAGGAATACGCCAAGGCAGTTCTTAAACTAACTAAAGAAGCATTCCCAGAAACAATTGGAATACTATACGAAGAATAATCTTCGGGGGAGTTAGCTCAGCTGGTTAGAGCAAACGACTCATAATCGTTCGGTCACGGGTTCAAGTCCCGTACTCCCTACTTTTCATATGGAGATGGATCTGGAAACATTTTCTGAAGCCTAGGCAGCAACAATTCGAAAGAGTTATCTTGGCTAGACAGAAACTTTTTTGTTATTGTGTTTTCTGCTACTCCATCAACCATGCCATCTCTCACATACACCTTTACATCGTAAGAAAAACCGTTTTTGATTACTACCTCCTCTCCACCAATCTTATATATGTTTCCATATGCAACCCTCCAAGAAAGTCCCAGATTGACAACACTGGACAGCTTTTTCTTGTTGACTTTAAATGGGATATGTAGTGCATAGTCTAGTGGATCTGGAATTCCAACTCGTCTTAAATATCTCATAGTATGCTGAAGCATGCTAATATATGCTGAAGATCCGTACTTATTTTTTAAATGCTTGATCTTTTGACGAAGCAAGCCACCATGATAAGTCTTTAAGTTATTAACTTTTGATATAACAAAAAAGTCATCATTCATCAGTATAAAGTTATCGGATATCTCTGAAGAGTTTAGAATTGCCAACACATTATCTTTGGCATTATTATATTTCGATCCATTTTGAGGAACGTGAATATAGTTGCCAGAGTACCACTCTGGTTTGCCACCTACCACCCAAAGATTGTCGTGCTTAAGATTTTTTACGACGGATCTGATAGAGTACCTAAGCTCTTCGTTTTCTCCGTCACGACAATAATAAACAACATCCATTAATAGGGCCAATCTTTAAAATATGATAAAATTATATCATATGGTGAAATCAGCCAAACACCGCAAACAATTGCATACAGTATTAGAAGAGTTGCATCTCTATAAAGAAAAACATGGCTGTGCTGATTGTCGAAATCATTTTCCACACTATGTTTTAGAATTTGATCATAAGCCTGAATTCCACAAAATAGATGTTGTTTATCGTGTATTAAGGACATACGGAGAAAAGGCAGCTTGGGCTGAAGTGGCTAAGTGTGACGTTGTTTGTGCAAACTGTCATAAAATTAGAACATATACTAGGGAACAAGAGTCCTAAAAGCTTAATTTAAAATTAGGGGTATATAACTGTACCCCTAGAATATTACTTGCCCCGTAGAGTCTTTAGCTTGTGGGCTACGATAGTGTCTGTAGGCTTTCCATCACGGTATAGTCTAATTACTGCAGCAGGGTCTTCTGGTGTACCAGTTACAGTTACTTCTGTTCCAGGAACCTTGTATCTGCCATCACGAATAATCCTAGTAATCTTACCCTCTGCACGACCACCAGAAGAATTCCAAGACACCATAGAGCCTACGCCAACGGACTTAAATAGTTCTGGCAGTCCACGTGATGTCGTCCAGTCCTTACCAAAGTTAGCAAACAATGCCTTGTTTTTTTCACTTTCTACAATTCTACGTGACCAAGAGTATCCTGCGTCTCCACCCCAGGCAAGCCACATAATGTATCCGTTAGATGGGTTAGCCTGGTTACCCCAGTCCTTGCCCTTCTTGTCTACCTCATGACGAGAGAAGTAAGAGTACATACGCTTTACTGTGCTGAGCGAGAGTGTCTCTCCATTAGCCAGTTGTCTAGCTCTAGTCCATCCAACAGCAGTTCCTGCACCTTTGGCTTTTCCGTCTTCCTTAAACTTAATAGCACGACGAGCAGCAGCTCTGGCACCAGCAGGAGGAGAATAACCCTCAGCCTTGTCCATATATTTACCATCTTCATAATCTTCCATACTAATATTAGGCATGTTAATTCTATTTACATCAGACATGAGTGCACCAATAGAATATGGTGTGTAATAGTATACTCCGTCTTCCTCTTCCAGCATTCTAATAGCTACAGCTGGATTTTCTGGTGTAGATTGAACTGCATATGGATTGCCTGGTTCTCCATATGTACCACCTTCACGCATTATGTGTTCTACCTGACCAACGACTGGACCTTCAGATGTGAGTGCAATCACAAAATCACCCTCAGTGAGCTCAGCATCTGCCTTAGATACTGGAACGCAGTTTGGCACCATACGTCCACCCCTGCCTGGTTTCATTCCACGCTGAGTGTAGCCTTCCCAACAGGGATCAGCTTTAGATACTGGCCACTCTTGTGGATCCTCAATACCAACACCCTTGTCATCAATGTTGCCCTCTGACTGGTTGATAGCATAAATTTGATTAGCTGCTTCTTCTTTAGTGTTGTGGCAACCCATTACGGTACCATCGTCTTTAATGGCAGGGTATCCCTTGCAACCGTAAGATCCTTTTTCTCCAACATGATATGGCATACCAATATTATAGCATGAAAAAGCCCCACACAGCGACCTTGGCGTTGCCCAGCATAAAATGGTAACTAATCATCCTAAGGTAATGAACATACCTTGCCCTGTGTGGGGACTATCTAATTATAGCACTGTTACGCATTCGTACGTGCCTGCAATGTGAAAATTATCTGCAGTGCTTAAGTTAACTGGAACGCTATTTGTAAATGGATTCTGCCTTCCATTAGATGTAGTGGTTAGCAATGTAAGAATGTCTGAACCAGCTAGCACGTGACCTAAAATTGCATACTCATCTCCAGTAGAAATGTCATGTAAACATCCATTAGAAAGAAGATAGTTAGACTTAGATGCAAATGGAAGCTTTACATAGTATTGTCCAGTACCAAAGTTTGTGATATTATCCATATCTACGTCAATACTAAAGTGAACTAAGTTATCAAATCTTGTCCATCTTCCAGAAAACATTGGGTCACCATTAAATGTTGGCTGAGTCTCTAGAGTGCCACCTTCAATAATCCATGTACCATCTTCTGAAGATGCCGTGCTGCCAATGGCTGGGTGGGTAAATCTTGCCATTATGAACCAGACTCCAGATTTGCATTAAGAATAGCGGCCTTCATTCCTGGAGCGGAAGAGATAGCATATAGTGACGACTGTCCACTAAGCTCAATAGATATTGCATGGTTTGGAAGAATTCTGTATCCATAATTTTCTGCAGTAACAGAGGATGATCCAATATAAATATAACCAGAAACGTTTACATTCTGGATAGTAATATCTGTGCCAGAATGTACACCAGGTGGGGAAACCAGTGTTGACTCTGTACTAGAAAGAGTTTTTAATGAATGATAAGCCATAGCTAAATTATAGCATGATAAATGGGCAGTTTATTCTCATGCCCAGGAGATCCGACTTATTCAATCGTGATTTGTTTTGGCTTCTTTTCCTCAGGTACTTTTCTGGTTAGACCAATTGATAGTACCCCATCCTCTAAGCCAGCCCAGTCTACTTCAAAGTATTCTGGCAAGGTGAAAGAACGGCTAAACTTTCGTGTAGCAATTCCCTTGTGTACATATCCAGCACCATCCTCAAATTCGGGTTCTGGTGCTTTGCCAGTAATCTTGAGAACTCCATTATCAACTAGGATCTCAATGTCTGGCTTCTTGAAACCAGCTACCGCAAACTGCAAGCTATACTCATCAGAGTTAAACTTGATTAGGTTATATGGTGGGTAGTTAGTTGTGTGAGTTGTTGCGAATACCTTCTCAAATTCCTGAGCAAGGCTTCCAAATGGGAATAGATCCCTTGTAGTTGCGTATGTCATCATACTATCATCTCCTTATATTAAGCGAGTTTTCTAGCACTCCCGTCAAGCAAGTGCTAAAAATATTGTAACATAATTCGGGAATTACTTAATCCAGTTAACCATAGAGTATCTAGTTCCCTTAGTTACTTCATTTACATGGTGATTGTAGATATATGCAGCAGGAAACAGAATCAGCTGATTTGCCTTAGGTTTAATTGTTACATTAAATCTAGGAAAATGAATTTCCCCACCCTCATAATCATCATTAAAGTAGTAAACCAAAGATACTTTTCTTGTCATGAATAGTCCATCGTCAACATGATCGATAAAGAAGTTTTTCTCTCCATACTTCAAAATTTCATAGTCTTCCTTTTGAGAACATGGAACGTGGTATTCTTGAATATATCTATCTACGATTAGCTTAAAGTCTCTCTCAAAACGATCAAATAGTCGCTCATGAGTGAGCTCTGTTTCTGTTGGGCCTTCTGGAGCCCATCCCCATCTACGAATGTTTCTGATGTACATTGTGCTCATAGCTTTTCTGTCTAGGTCTTCTTCAATCACCTTGTTGTTGTGTGCAACCCAGTTGAGCTTGCCCTCTTTTACCATAGACTCTACATCTTCAATGTATTTTGCACCATTCCCAACGTTGTTTACTACAACAATTCCTGGTGCAAGCTCTTTCCAATCCATATTTCTTCCTTTAACTCTTTAAATTATATGGTGTGGGGCACACGCCGTGCCCCACAACCTATTGTGTTTTTTTACTGGAACTGCTGTGGTGAGGCTGATCCTCCGCCACCTTTCTTGGTCGCTGGCTTCTTAGCCGCTGGCTTCTTAGCTGCAGGCTTAGTGGTCGTTTTAGGAGCCTCCTTAGCTGCAGTCTCAAGCTTAGTAGTCACAGCTTCAGCTGCTACTTTTGCTACAAGACCAAAAGCTGGATCCTTTTTATTTACCCAACGGATTAGTGTTGGCACTGCAGATGCCCATAGAGCATTAGCAACAAGCAACCACTCACCAAGACCGAAGTCAACTGGCGATGCTATCCCTGAGCTGGTGGCTACAATGGTGATAGCACCTAGTAGCGAACCCAGCAAATTCCTAAGATAGGAATCAATTACTGCCTTATTCATTATTTCTCCTTGTCGTTTACCATAGGATTCCAGAAGCAACCATGTTATAGTGTACTTCGCATAGAGGTATTTCTCTACCCTCCAATGTCACGAATATCTCATGTGACTTTTCAGTACAGCTGGATGCAGCACAGCAGCAGCACCCTATTGCCTCTTCTAGATCTCTCAATGGTAACATTTTTCTCCCAGACTAGTCTACCATATCAGTAGAGTTGTCAGGAAGAAGATTAATTAACTTTTGATATGCTATAGCTATGTTTTCATCGCTTCCAGAGCCCATAGCATCTTGCAGATCAGATATTGATACCTGAACCTGTTCAATGTAGGCAAAGGCCTGCTCCCTAGATTCTGACAAAAACTTAATAAAGCCATTTTCAATATCATTACTGTTCTCCTGTAGGAACTGGAGTCTGTCTATTTCTTCTGACATCGCAGCTTTGTCTATCAGCAGCTGTGTCAGTGTTGACAGCACCCTGTCATATCTTAACCTGTATAGGATAAAAAATCCAAAACACAGTATCAGCAGAATGGCAAGGAAAGAAATAGCAATAATATCTGCCATTGCAACAATATCCACTATCATACCTCTGCACCACCCTCTCTGACTAAAAGAACAATCGCCCCGTTGTCCTCTAGAGCTTTCTTTACACGAACCATATACTCTACCGCTGCACGCTTTTCTTCATCCAGCAATCTCATGAACTGTTTTTCACTAGCTTTTACTGTTAAAAAGTTATCATGATCGATAATCTGTAAAGAAAAGTTTTTAGGAGGAACGATAGAGTGAAATGCTCGTCTCATTGCATCTGTATACATTATTTCTTATCCATCGTTAAGTATTTCCAGACCTCTGCCCACTTGGCTTTATTCCTATGCTTATTGAACTCACGTGAGATCTTTCCTCCCTCAAGGTACACACCACCCCAGACTCCCCACTCTTTCTGAGATACTCCAACAGCAAAACACTGCCTTGCCATGGGGCATCCAGAACATAGCTTGTCTATCGCTGGCCTTAGATTTAAATCTTCTTCGTATGTATCAAAAAACAAATTCCAGTCATAGTCTTTGCAAAGGGCTTTTTCTTTCCATTTGTGAGATTGCATTTTGCTACCTCATAAACTTATTTGGAATCTCCCAACCCTCAGCGGACAGCTCAAATATCTTTTGAATGTACCACCTACCCTTTACAAAGGCACCGTCTGGCTTAGACCAGGCAGTAGGATTTGGTATGCGATGTACTACATCCCAACCACGCCAAGAAAGAGACTTATCGTTTTTTACGATCTCTTCCATCTTTTCAAGTGACTTAATTAACATGATCACTCCCATATATGTTGGTTTTATTATTAGTGTTTCTACGCATATTCCGCATAGATTATTTGGCAATGTGGTATCTGTGCACCTGCACATCCACATCTTTCTTATCTAGAAAGCTAACCAGGGCAGAGAACTGCTCTTTTTCATTACAAAAATAATGAAACTGATCAAGCTTAAAATGATTCTCTTTAATAAAGCTTTCTGGAACATGGACAACCTTAGCCTTAATACCACGACCCTTGAAGTTTGAAACATTGATAAACTCCATTGCCATTTCGCCAGTACGCTTTGGTCCTGCTGAAAATACTGTTAGCTCAGTGTCCAAGTCCTTAAGTTTTCTAAGAACAAGTGCCATTCCAGATAAGAATACTGAATAGTCGTTAAAGGATTTAGATCCCTGAATCCCTACCATCATTTTTAATTCCTTCCGTAAGTGCCTGAACGATGAAAATCATTTTATCCAATTCTACCTTATCCATAGCCATTATGTCAACTACTTTTGTGGTAGATTCATCAACAAGACCGTCCACTAGATTAGCCTGATAAAATGCATTATCTTTGATCCAGTATGCTACGTTATTAAAATATACAACACGCATCTTGGTCTTCATCTCATACCTATATGATTGTGTGTCTGGAGTCTTATGACTATATTCCATAGAACCACTAACATAAAATAGTTTATAAAGGTGAGATTGCCTATAAATTGGCTTTGCTATAGTGTTTTTAACAAGCTCTGAGTCTGTTACTATAAACTTGCGGACAAAAATAATTGTAGCAAGAGTCAGTAGAGATCCCAATAAAAATTCAAACACTAAACCCTCCTAGCACAATTATACTACTGAATGCGAAGTGCATCCAATATGACTTGCAAAGCACTTTTTAGCTCAGGACTGAGCTTAGAGACTTCCTGCTCGTTCAATGCCTTGTTGGTTATTGTGACCGTAGGACTTTCTTCTGAAAGATCCATGTTGATAAATCCCTGTTCCCAAAAAAACATAACAAGTTGCATGAAATATTCGTCAGCCTCCTGCTGGAGTTCTGGAAAGGTTTCCTTTGCATAATCTGTAAACTGATAAAGCATTTCTCCAGTATGGGAGTCAATTCCAGAAACCTCAATAATTCCATCTAGAATCATTTGCTCTAGGTTGTCTAGATTCATTTGGAAGAATTTCTCTTTGCTAGTAGTGCGTCAAAATCCTTAACCTTTGTGTCACCAAGATATCCCCAGGCATAGCCTTTCTCAATCATTTCGTGATTTAGAGAATTGCCTTCCCCATCCAAATAGATCCATCCAAGAATGCGACCATACTTTTCAGAGCTGTCAAGCTTTTCAGTCTTAATGACAACATTCTTTGCAGCCTTAATACGCTCAGCCAAATACTTCTTAGATTCTAGGCCCAACGCCTTCTCACGTTTGTCAGTAGTTCGTGACTCTGGGGTATCGATACCAGCCAACCTTACACGAGACTCAAATAGGATGCTAAATCCTAGATCAATTACAACGTCAATGGTATCTCCATCAACAACATTCTTTACTTCTCTTACATAATATTCATACATTTTTGGTTCCCCATCTAATCTTGCTCCAAATTCTTTCATGCCAGAAGTAAACCACTATCTTGATAAAAACTTCTACACTAACAATAGTTGCAGCCATCTCTATTTTACCAGTAACAATTAGTGATATCAAGAACGTATTTAAGCTTTGCCAAAATCTATATGTCAAAGCTTTTACGATTGATCTTATGCTAGATTCCAAGCTCTTTCCTTTTCTGCGTAGCAGATATTGCCTGGATATCTGGTGGTAAATCTATATGCTCAATCTTGTAACCAACATCTCTTCCATAAACAATATTGGTAATATTAGGAAGCTTAAGAACTAAAGTCCCCACTCGTTCCTTGCTATTCTGACGTATATATCGCTCAACTTCTGCATAAGTGAGCGGATCCTTTTCCGAAGTTCCATAAGTATTTCTAACCCCTACAAGCACTTGGTCAGTTCTTTTGTGAGCTTCATCCTTCAATGCCTCATGCCCTTCGTGCCAAGGCTGATATCTGCCAAGCTGAAGTGTTGTAGGAGCTGACCAGTCAAACAAACCTAACTTATCAATTATAACATCAACCTTGTTTTCTTGATATAAATAATTAAACATGTATGTGTATTGCTCTGGGTTTTGCCAAATAGAGTTGGTATCCTCAAACCTACCATGAGGTATTGTATTCATCCAAATTAGGTGGTCTGGAGTACCAAATGCCTTTCTTGTGGCCTCTGTAGGGCACACAAAGTCTGCTACGACTATATATCCCTGTGAAGATAGTAGCCTAGAAATAGCACCAAGCCTGCGTGCTTGCTCAATTCTATCTTCAACTGAGAAACCAAGATCAGAGCTTAAATCTGCCCTAACAGCATCAGCATTAATATGAACAGCATTTATTCTGTCACACAATTCTTTTGCTAGGGTAGTCTTTCCAGAACCAGGAAGACCAATAATTTGAATTATCAATTTTCTCCAACTAGTCTATTTTCAATTAGCTTATCACGCTCATCGATAATTTGGTATGCAAAATTCTCTAAATTATTATATCCAACAGCGTTATCAACAATTTTATTGTAGTGATGAGAACAAAACAGTAGCTCTCCAGAAACTCCAACTGCCCTAACATAAGCCTGTGCTGTACAACCAGCATCGCACCTATCTAGAGCAGTTAGAGTCCACTGAGATTGATCTGTCAATACCTGCATTACTTTCCTTTATCAGTTCTATAAAAGCCGCTACCATTAAATGTAATTGCCCCTATAGAGTATACCTTAGTCATTGGTAAATTGCAAGTGCTACAAACATACCCTGGGTCTGGGTCAGAGATTGACCTGGTCACAGAGATGTGTCCTTCACAAGACTTACACTGATATTCGTATGCTGGCATTTATTTCTTTCTTACTGGATTTGATTTGGCATTGCGGACCCTCCGCCTGATGCTTTTTTTGCAGCTGGCTTCTTTGGTGCAGCTTTCTTAGGTGCTTCCTTAACTCCATCATCAGCAACTGGGGCATCTTCTGGAGTGGCTTCATTGGCAAACCCCTTTGCCTTTTCTGCCTGAATAAGTGCCTTAGTAAACTCAATAGGCTCTACGAAACCCTTACCATCTGCAGACCATCCATGCTCCTTGCCCTTCCAGATCTCCCAGTGTAGGTGTACACCAGTTGACATTCCAGAAGTACCCATCTTGCCAAGAACCTTTCCTGCAACAACCTTGTCGCCAGTCTTGACCTGCAGAGAACCCTTCTCTAGGTGTGCGTACAAGTGACTGTACCACTCACCATCAATTAGAGATGCAATCTTTACATAGTATCCGAAGCCGTCAGGCTCACCATTAGACTTTTTAGTCTTTGATGGTCCAGCGTAAACTACCTTACCTGGAAATGCTGCTTCAATATAGACTGGTCCCTTGATGTTACCAGGAATGATGTCAGTACCGTTGTGGTGTTTCTTCTCATTCTTTACTGGGTGGATTCTCCAACCCATCTTGCTTTTGACTTTCCAGGCTTTTCCTGGAACTCCGTCAATTGGATATTGATATTTGGCCATAATATCTCCTCTCAAAGATAATTATATCATTCATCGCCAGTAGAGTGTAGCATTTGTTTCACATTATGATACCAATGTGGCATAGAATACCTGTATCCAGCAGTAATTGGATAGACTTCATGAATATATAAGAAGTTAGATGGGAAGAAGATTATGCTTCCTGCAGCTGGCTTAATTTTGACACCAGAGTTTATAAACTCAATCTCTCCGCCCTCGTAGTCATCGTTAAGGTACATGACGGATGAAAGCACTCTCGTAGATACCCCCTGATCTTGATGTGCAGGCAAGTGACCACCAGGACCATACTTTAGCAAATGAATACTGTGCTCCCTAGACTTAATATTATTTTTTGCAAACGGATATATATGCTCTGAATAATGCATAAAAGCTTTGTCTAAAGATCCATAGAGTCTGTCTGCAATCAACTTCATCTCTTTGGCATAAAAGTCATCATCACTAACGTTATATGATTCTGGAAAAAACTTCTGCATATTGAATGTTGTATCTCCATAAGTCCATGGTTGCCATGGTCTGACCAGTGTCTTTGCATCCTTGTGCTCGTTTGAAGCAAACCTTGCGTCAATTGACTCAATGTCATGAATAATGTTTTCAGGATCTTTTATGGCATTTTTGTAGTATACAAGGCCTAGATCTAAAATTTCATAGTTCACAGAATCTCAATCCTATATTCTTGTGTTTGGGTGCTGCAGTGCCATCCAAACCCTTAGCTCTTCTTCTGAATGAAAGTCTGGATCAGCATGTTGGGGCTGGCTTGTGTGCATGTATAGGGCCGTGTGTCTTTTACCAGAATTTACTGTAGTTATCCCATGGATATATTCTGATCCAGCACTAGGGAAAAATACTGCGGAATACTGTTTTGGCTTATACTCAAACCCTTGATTTGGGAAATATATGACACCGCCGTCATACTCTGATGGATCATTCAAGTATATTACTGTACTCCACTCAATCCAAGGCTCTGGGTCCTGAGCATCAATATGTAGACCACCCCTTGTTCCAGTCATCCAGTGAGATCCAAAAGCCTTAAATACATATATTGGATTTAGAAATCCGTTAAGCTCTTGATGCACCGTATTTGCCTTTTTGCCATACTTTATTAATAAATCCATTACACGCTTATTGTATGGAAAAGCTGTGCCACCAAATCTTTTAGAGTAATATTCTGGATATGGGTTTATCTCAGATGGACTCATTTGCTCATCTATTAAAATCTGTGCATCTTCTTTAGAAATAAAATTTTCTAAAATAGAAATCCTATGGCTCATATTTCTACCGTTCGTTTTGTCTAGTAATACATTATATCAATAAATTGCCCTAACTCCAGAAATAAATCTTCTAGAGTCTAGGTTGTCAAACTCCATATTATTTGGATCATAATATACATCATCTGGATTATATGGCAAAGTCGAAAGTGGGGCAGAGTCAAAGCCTAAAAAGTTCCAAAACTCTAGATCTAGCGTCCTCAACATGCTGTTGTATCCATGCTCTAGAGAGAACGTTTTGTACTTTGTTTCAAGAGTACGCAGCTTTAGGTCTTTAACAAAACTACCAGAAATAGAATATATCTTTACCTTGTTTTTAAAAGCCATAAAAGAAAGCATTTCTGACTCACCAAAGTATTTTACGCTAGACGGATATCCAATCTTTTTAAACACCTCTGTTTTACCAAATACGAAAAGTGGATTAACAATCTTATTTTCTTGTGAAGCGTCAAAATCTGATAACAACTTGAAAGAAAAAATATCTTTAATTTCGTAAGCACTTTTCCCAAATCCAGAAACCAAGCAGCTTTCTTTGGAGTCTAGATCTATCTGGATTGCATGATCAATACACCCTTGGCCCAAAACAATATCGTCAGATAAAACTAACAAATAGTCTGAAGAGGACTCATTGATAATTTTTAATTTATATCTAGTAGGTGAAATTTGCCAGTCCCAAAATATATGAGTATATACAACGTTGTCTAAATCACTAAAAACTTCTGAGCGATCAAGTGGGTGCTGATCATAAACAAAAATATTTGATATGCCACTGTAGTTGTCACGTACAGCCCTAACAACTTCATATAGTTTTTTGTTTTTATAAGAATATATAACCACATCAACTGTAGGCATTATTCCTTGCTCGCTTTTCTAAAAACTCCAAACATCTTTTTCCTCCAAGCTATTTTTTTATAATAGCCATATAGCATTGACCTTCTTTTTTCTGCCATAAACTCATGCTTTTCTAATTCCTCATCTGTATCAACAACGCTAAGCTCCCAGCTCTCACGCTTGAACGGAATTATTTGAAAGATTGGAGTTCCTTTTGGAATTACTCCACGAAAATTCCTCTTTAAAAAAAATGCAGTAAACACTGGCAGCCCCCAGATATCAGAATCTACAATGCCAGAAAGGGTATAAAATGGAAGATCGTGTCTATTCATTGGGTGTGTTACCAGCACAGAATATCCTGGAGGAGTTTCATAATACCAGTTCATTCTCCATCCATAATGTATGGGATGGCAATTATCTGGAACTGCCACCTCTATTGTTGGACGCTTGTCGACTATCATAACGTCCCCATTCCAAGACAAAATTGGTCTTCCAGACTCATCAATATCAACATAAAGATCATCTTCAAGAACATACTGATACCCAGCAGTTATCGCATCAAAAAATGGCATACACATTTTAGTGGCCACCTGAGCACCATCAGTGCCCATGCTATTAGCTGGGCCCAATGTCTTTTCATCATTTGATTTATCAAACTTTGCTAAAGACCTATACCATTCTGGAACATGCCTGGTTCCAGGCTCAGGAGGAGAAAGGTGATCCCCTGGAGACCTAAAGGCTGGAATAAACTTAATGATATGGGGAGTTTCAGTCATATTGTTTTTTTACCCTGAACATATTTTTATATGCATTTGCAAATACACTTCTTAGCTTTAGCCTTTGGTTCATAAGATCTGATTTAGACTGCTCAACGCTAACTGACTCAGAAATCCAGGACTCTCTCTGTATTGGTATAACTTGAACTAGCGGTGTACCCTTTTTAATAATTCCCTTAAATCCCTTTTTTACAATAAACGATAGATGTCCTTCAGCAATAAAGTTATCAGTGTCAACTAGTGCAGGTATTGCCGTTAGCGGACTTTCGGAGCGGTGGACTGGATCTAAGAAAATTGTGCTGTATCCAGGCTCTGTTTTTACATACCAAAATGGCATAACTCTAAACAGAGTTTCATGATAGATAGACTTATCTATCGGATATTCGTCGTACTGTTGCTTTTCATGAGACGAGAACATATCTGCCTGAAACTGCTTAATTGCAACTGGTATTGACCAGGTTAGCTTGTTTGGATCAGTGGAGTCTAGGTATACATCACAAGGCATAGATATTATGTATCCTGCAGTCATTAGATCAAATACTGGCATGCACTTTTTTACAGTGGCTGTGCTGTATCCTTTGGGCAATGTTTCTGCATCATTTATTGTGCCCCTTTGCTTCCTGTACCACTCTGGAACAAACTTGCTAGCAGGCTGAGGCATGTCCGCATAAGCAGAAGTACTTTCGCTATATTGATAAAAACTAATCTTTGGCATAAAAAATCCTAATCTTTTCTTCAAGTATATCACTGTGGGGCAAAACAATGTCATAAATTGGACTGTTTGTCTTAATTTTCCCAAATTCAGAATCAATCATGTGGTTTCCGCTGTTTCTAAATCTGAATGGTATCATCGCTGGATCAACAAACACAGCTTCTGGTGCAATTTTAGAAAACGGCACCCTAACTTCAAATGATTTTATTGGGCTTGTTACTCCTGATGGCTTTACCAATGCCTCAACATCCCAATCAATTATCCATGGAGTATATGCCACGAACACATCGTCAAAGCATTCCTCGTCTAGATCTGCTTGATACATTGATTTATAAAACTGCCTAATCCACGGCCTATCTAAAAATTTTTTGTAGTCTTCTTTAACTAAAATAAAAATTTCTGCATGGGTTTGTTGCCTAAGGATAATCTCTTTAGCTGTTATCTTTACAAGCTCTGGTGGCTGATACAATGCCTCTGCATATTTATTGATTGGCTTAAGCACTGAGTCTTTATACTTTGGGTCTTTTGATATTCTGTCATAGGCTACCCACCTGTGAGGTACCCTAGATTTAGCACAAAATTCTATGAAATTGGGATCTACGTGAGAGTCCCAAATGTTAAAGTCCTCTACTGGCCTAGTAGTAATTTGAGGAGCACTAATTTAAAAACCACCAATCATCTATAATACTTGAGCCCCCTGTCAGATTCGAACTGACGACCTATCGCTTACAAGGCGATTGCTCTGGCCAACTGAGCTAAGGAGGCATTGAGCAGTTTTATATCATACTCAGGATATATTATACTAGAAAAGGTCTGCGTTTGCAACCTTAGTCCATGCCTTGATAAAGTCGTGGATAAACTTTACCTTGCCATCTTCAGAAGCATACACTTCTGTAATAGCACGTAGCACGGAGTTTGAGGCAAGAACTAGATCTGCCCTAGTTGCAGTATACTTACGCTCTCCATTAATGTATGAGTGCGACTGATAGATTCCTGGCTCATCACTCTTTGGTGCCCACGCAATGTCATTGCTTAGCAGGTTAACAAAGAATGAGTTGTCTAGAACTCCAACAGTATCTGCAAGTAGCCCATGTCTAGTTCCCTCTGGCACTACACCAAGTGTCCTTAGTCCACCAAGAAGAGCCACAAGCTCTGGAGGCGTTAGCCCAAGCAGTGCAGCCTTCTCAATAAGCAATCGCTCTGCAACCTTCTCGTGACCATTTGCATAGTTTCTAAACCCATCTGCAATTGGCTTGAGGTGATTAAATGAATCAGCATCAGTTTGCTCTTGTGTTGCATCACCACGACCAGGAGTGAACTCAATAGGAACATCTACACCAGCTCTAGATGCAGCCTTTTGAACAGCAAAGTTACCAGCCAACACAATAACATCCGCTAGGGATACATGGTTTTCATCAGCAATTCTCTTTAGCTCTTCAAGTACTGGCTTAATTACTTCTGGCTCATTTGCTTCCCAGCTGATCTGTGGCTCTAGTGCAATTCGTGCACCGTTAATGCCACCACGCTTGTCTGAATTTCTAAATGAACTTGCAGCATACCATGCAAGCTTGGCAAACTTGTCTGACTCAATACCAGAGTTTACAAGCTCATCCTTAATTGCTTCAAGAGTATCGTGGCTAATGCTATTGTATGCAGACTGAGGGATTGGATCCTGCCAGATCAAAACCTCTGAAGGCACCTCTGGACCATGATAGCGAGTGCGAGGACCCATGTCACGGTGGGTTAGCTTGAACCAAGCCCTTGCAAATACATCAGAGAAGTAGTCGAAGTCCTCTAGGAACTTACGAGAGATACGATCATACTCCTCATCTCCAAATCGAAGTGCAAGATCTGTGGTCAACATACGAGGACCAACCTTGCCATCAAGGTGTGCATGTGGTGCTAGGTCAGCCTCATCAACTTCGCCAACTGGCTTCCACTGCTTAGCACCAGCAGGAGACTCTTCAAGCTCCCACTCGTACTTGTAGATTAGGCGTAGGTAGTCGTTGTCCCACTGAGTTGGATTCGGTGTCCAGGTAACTTCTAGACCACTAGATATAGTGTCTTCTGCATTACCCTTACCCTGGTTGTTGTGCCAACCAAGACCTACCTGGTGGATCTCTGCCTTTTCTGGCTCTGCACCAACTTGCTCTGCAGGACCTGCACCATGTGTCTTACCAAATGCGTGACCACCAGCAATAAGTGCAACAGTCTCTTCGTCATTCATTGCCATGCGTGCAAAGGTTTCACGAATGTCAGCAGCAGCCAACTTGAAGTCTGGATTACCATCTGGTCCTTCTGGATTTACATAGATCAAACCCATCTGGACTGCAGCCAAAGGATCCTCTAGAGTGGAAGCATCCCTAGACCCGTCATATCTTCCGTTGGCAAGCCACTCTGTCTCAGATCCCCAGTAGGTGTTGTCTGGCTCCCAAACATCTGCACGTCCACCTGCGAATCCAAAGGTCTTGAATCCCATGTCTTCTAGTGCGACGTTACCAGCAAGAATCATCAGGTCTGCCCAGGAAAGCTTACGACCATACTTCTGCTTTACTGGCCAAAGTAGACGACGTGCCTTGTCAAGATTAACATTGTCTGGCCAGGAGTTTAGAGGAGCAAATCTTTGTAGGCCTTGCCCTGCACCACCCCTACCATCAGATACACGATAGGTTCCTGCTGAGTGCCATGCCATACGAATAAAGAATGGACCATAGTGACCATAGTCTGCTGGCCACCAAGGCTTTGAATCTTTCATAACGGCAACAATATCTGCCTTAACTTCGTCTAGCTTTAGAGTCTTAAACTCTTTAACATAATCAAAGTCTGGACCATAAGGATCACTCTTTGGATTATTATGGATTAGTGGTTCTACTGATAGATCGGACTCCCACCATCGATTTTGGGTGGTTCCGCTATACTTTGTCACATCACCGCCATGCGGTACTGGACACTTTGCATCTTCTGTCATTTATGACCTTTCTGCTCTAGTGATCTTATCACTGTAGTCCCAACGGGATTCGAACCCGTGCTACCGCCGTGAAAGGGCGGCGTCCTAGGCCTCTAGACGATGGGACCCAAATGCCATCCACGCAAGAGCTGATGGCTGTGTAGTCTAAGTTCTCGCCTAGACGCATGATCTGTTGGCTGAACTCCTCAACCATACCGCTGGAACATGCAATTTCAACTACACGATCTTTGTACTTATGTTCAGATACCATACAAAGAGCGACTCCGATGGGACTTGAACCCACGACCCCCACCGTGACAGGGTGGTGCTCTAACCAACTGAGCTACGAAGCCAAATGGGATACCCAGTGAATGGTTCCTATGTGTCATGCTAGGATATCCCTGGAGAGTTACGACCAGTTACCGAAGTAATAGCCGTTCATGCCTCCATTTACAGTTTACAACTTAAGCCCTTTCGGGATGCTGAACAATTACGAACCGCAGTTGTAAATCTGTAGTGTGAGTAGGTGGATTGCCTTTTACCACCAGTGCCTAGTCAATACGGCTCTGTAAGATCCGCTTTTGAGCACACCCCTGGTTTAGCTTGCTAAGCTTGGACGCTAGTCCCCAAGTTGCCTTATCCTCCCCATTTGACTTCGAGGATTATTCAGCCATACTCCACAGAAACCGTCGTCTCTGTGTTTGCTCCCCACCGTGGATTCGAACCACGAACCGACGAGTTAACAGCTCGTTGCTCTGCCGTTGAGCTAGTGAGGAAAGTGGTAGGGACGACAACGCCTACCTCGTCAGAGTAATTACCTCACTGGTTCTGAAACGGATCAATCTAGAATCACCGTCTCGCTCCAGGTCATGTTATATCTATGGTAGCACAGAAATAAACTTTGTCAAGTTGGATTCTGCTGTGTACTTTGCAGCTGCTAGAACAGTTGCAAGTGAAGTGGTGTTTGGCAATACTGGGAATAGCTTACCAGTGATGCTAGACTTGCTATTTGCAATAGAGACAAAGAAGTCTGTACCTGCATTAAACTTGTTAGTGCTAGATACTGCACCTGCAGAGTTAAGAGATCCAGTTGATACTGAGTTGGTGTCCTCAATACATGCTGGGTAGTCCACAACATTGCCTGCACCATTACCAGTAGAAACAAATACTGGAATACCATTAGTCTTTAGCTCGGCAATCAAGGATCGCACCATAGCGTCTGCCTTTGCTTTACCGCCTAGATGGGCAGTGTTTGTTACCGCTGCATCGCAGCCAGTGCTATTGTGGCTAGCTCCATTCATCTTGCGAGATAGTGATAGTGCAGAGATCGATTCCTTATTCTGCAATGCCCACTCAAGAGCAGCTACTAGATGACCAACATTCATCTCAGTCCTTGCATCTGCTGCTCGTAGTGCAATAACACTAACCTGTGGGAACTTAGACTTTACTGCATCCACCATAGCTACACCATGGTTTACTGGGTGTGTAAGAGAAGTGCTCTTGGTCCTAGTGTCAATAGCACATGCATTTCCAGTTACACAAACAATTGGAGTATCTCCAATACGAGAGTCAAAGTAGCTGTCAATAACAACTAGTGACTTAGCATCTGCCTGAGCTGGTGCTACGGAAAACATTGAGGCTACTGCTAGTGCTACTGCAGATAGACCAATTACCTTTTTCATACCCATCTTATTTATCTTCCTATTAGAATTTTAACTACGTGAGCACAAGGGTCTCCACCCTCTTCCCACTCTTTTTCTTCTTCTTCAGTCATATAAGGATCTCCATCATGAGTGTAGCAAAATACATCTGATACCCATCCCTTTTCATACCCAGCCACTAGCCAAGCACGAAACTCATGCTCATCGTAGACTCCACTCATGTGAAAACCCCTCTCGTATTACATATAAAGTATACATAGTACAAGAGGGGTTGTCAAGTATTTTTACTTAGAGTTTTTATCTACTTTGGAAAAAGCTTCGTTGATTTCGTCTAGAGTTAGCTGACCGTCATCAAGGAATGCACGTGCCAATCTTTCGACTACAGTTGCAACACCAAGTATACCAGCCATAAATACAGCTGACAATAGGTCAATTCCCACTACAGCACCAGCACCAAGGACACTTAGTCCAGAGGCAGCAAATACTGCTAGAATCCTCCACAAAACATTTTTAAGAGTGGCCCAACCACCGCTTACTCCTAGTTCCTGTTCTTCCATTTTTTACCTACCTTTCTGACGACTACTCGTCGTCCTTTTCATAGCGTAGTGGGAATGTTAGTACCCATACGCCAAGAGTAACCCAGATAAGCATGCCAACTACTTCCTTGGCTGAGCCTTCTAGAACTACCCAAGCTACAAACATACCAAGCAGGGTCCATGCCTGATCGATAATGTCCTTAAATAGTGCTTTGATAAATTTAATCATTATGGTCTCCTTGTTGCGACTGATGCCGCACTAGTTGCGGATGCTACTGCGGTCATTGCTACCTGGCCTACGATAACTGCTGCAATAACAACCTTTTCTGATTGCTCACGGACTTGCGGAGACATGTCTGCTCCAGCATTTCCAAGGGCATTAAATACTTCTACTGCTGCCCCTGCAACATTTCCAATCAGTGGAATTGCTGCTAATTCTTCATCTAAAACAATGTCATCTGCCTGAGCTACTACTAGAAGTGCATCTAGGGCAGCCTCATACTCTTCAGATCCTGGCTGAGCAGATTCAAAGGTTTGCAGAGCTGCCTCAACAATGAGGGTTTGCTGCTCTTCTGTAAGTTTTTGTGGCTCAATAGTTGCTAATTCTTCTACAACCGCTGTGATGTTTTCAGCAGTGATTGGCTCCTTGATCTCTACAACTACTGGCTTCTCGGTAGGTGTAGGTTCCTTTTCTGGTACACTAGGTGTAGGTGTGATGGAAGGAGTAGGCTCTGGTGCTAGAGTTGGGACTGTTGGTTTTTCTGTTGGTTTGTCTACTGGGGTTGGCCCTTCAGTTGGTTTCTGAGAAGGCTCTGGAGAAGGGGTGGGCTTTGGCTCCTCTACTGGTTGGGTTGGAGAAGGCTCTGGGGAGGGCTGTGGACTGGGCTCTGTTTCTGGCAGCGGTGTTGGTTCTGGGGTTGGTGTTGGCTCAGGTTGCGGTGAAGGCTCTGGGGTAGGGTCTGGCGTTGGTTCTGGTGTTGGTGTAGGCTCTGGGTTTGGAGTAGGTGTTGGTTCTGGGCTAGGCTCAATTGGCTGAAGGCTAGGTGGAACTACTGGCTGTGGATTTGGTAGTAGTGGTGGTAGGCCTGGAGACTGGCTTGGTTCTGGAGATGCAGTTGGGGACTCCGTAGGCTGAGGCGATGTAGTGGGTGACTCTGTAGGCTCAGGAGATACAGTGGGGGATTGTGTTGGCGTAGGCGATGCAGTAGGACTAGATGTTGGTTCTGGAACTACTGGTGTACTCATTCTCAAAACCTTTACAACTCCACCACAAGTGTCTCCAAACATTCCGTTATCGGCATAAAACGATGCACTTGAGTTGCCAGAAAGAACCTGATTTACAGCGTCAGATACGGTAGCTCCACAAGATACATCAGTAGGAGATCCGTACCAGGCTGTGGCATTTGCAAACACATATCCTTCTGGGGCACCAATAGAAACTAAATCTCCCTCGTTAAATGAAATCATCCACCAAGATGGTGCAGTGGTTTGCAGAGATACAATATTTGACTTTGCAGAGTATATGGCCTCTGTATTGTTGTCTGCTCTAATTGCAAACTGAAACACCTTGCCAAGTCCACCATACTGATCAAGAATGCTTAATGGAATACTTACACTTGTAAGATCGTGAACCCATGCCCAGCCAGTTTGATTAAAGTTATCAATACTCCACATAATCGCATAACGCTCTACCTGTACACCAGAAGAATTTGTCTGTGGTGCATTCCAGGACAGGTCAACATTGTCTCCGTTAATTACTGCCGTTAAGCCTGTTGGAGCATTCAGATGTGGGGTAAAATCCTCAACTAAATTAGTAAGTCTAACTACCTCATCAATTGCTGCATCTAGTCTTGCTGTAGCTGCAGTTTGTGCTGCAATAGCGGAGTCAAGTTCTGCTTGTGCAGTTTGCAAGGCTTGCTGAGCAGCATTCTTTGCCTGAGTTTCTGCCTCTCCATATGTATATGTATCTGGAGTTGTAGTTTCCATTGTAGCAATTAGCCTTACGTTATCCATTTCTGGACCAAATGCACCTGCCCAATATCCGTTATCAGCCATACGGAAGCCAATATCCCAAGTAACCGCATCACGATCAAGCGTATATGTAGCACCTCTTGTTATCCACTCATTGTGCCATTGGCTCCATTGAAAGTTATAGTAGTTTAGCCTTGTTCCATCAGCAGCATAGGTACGAAACTCAATTCGGTAATAGTCAGGGTTGTTGACCCTATTTCCCTCATTAGTGTCATAGTTCCACACATCTACAGCAAAGGTTACCTGCCTTGTTGGTGCAGGGAATGTTCCAGTTTGTAGAATAAAAAAGCCAGAGCTGTAAGATCCTTTGAGCTTGCCGTTATAAATAATTGGAGATGCTCCGCCAGTGTAAACGGTATTGCTAGCCATAACACTAGACCAGTTAGCAGTACTGTCAAATGTACCGTTCTGAACTACGTTCTGGGTAGTGGTTGTAGTGGTTCCAGAAATAGTAACCTTGGTTGCTTCCCAGGCTGCAAGAGCAGCACTATAGCTGACCTGAGCCTCGTCTCTAGCAATTGTGGCAGCAGAAACACTAGCATTGGCTAATTGTAGAGCAGCAGATGCACTAGATAGTTCTTGCTGTGCTACAGCTAATTGTTGCTGAGCTTCTGCTAATGCGGTTTGAGTAGCATTGGATGGGGTAGCCCAAAACAATGGCATGAATGCCAGAAATGTGGCAAGGTAAAATCGTCCTACTTTACGACTAATGGTGTATCACTCCGATGCTAGTTAGGGGTAGCCTAGCATTACAATTATATCAACCGTTTAAATAAAGAAAGGGGGCCGAAGCCCCCTCTCAGTTTTAGAACTCCCAGTCGTCGTCTGTAGTTGCCTCATGCTTTGCAATCACATAGCTTGAGCCAGAGCCAGAGAAGAAGTCGTGGTTCTCGTCTGAGTTTGGTGACAAGGCAGACAAGATAGCTGGATTTACGTCACATACTTCTTTAGGGAACAGTGCATCAAAACCTAGATTCATAAGAGCCTTGTTTGCGTTGTAATGCAAGAACTTCTTAACATCTTCGGTTAGACCTACTTCATCATAAAGATCAGCCGTGTACTTAATCTCATTGTCATATAGATCCATGAGCAATCTATAGGTGTAATCCCTAATCTCGTTCTGCTCATTCCAATCAAGCTTGTTATATGCCTGCTGGAACTTGTATCCGATGTAGTAACCGTGAACGGCCTCATCACGAATGATTAGGCGAATCAGGTCAGCGGTGTTGGTCAGCTTTGCCCTGGATGACCAGTACATAGGTAGGTAGAATCCGCTGTAAAACAGGAAGGACTCCAGCAGGGTGGAGGCAACCTTACGCTTTAGTGGATCGTCCCCATGGTATCTTTCAAGAACAATCTGTGCCTTCTTCTGAAGGTATGGGTTGTCCTCGGACCAACGGAAGGCATCCTCAATCTCCTGTGTAGAGATAAGTGTAGAAAATACACTAGAGTATGACTTAGCGTGTACCGACTCCATGAATGCGATGTTGGTGATGACAGCCTCTTCGTGCTGAGTAATAGCATCAGGCATGAGACTCATTGCCCCCACAGTGCCCTGGATGGTGTCCAACATGGTGAGTCCAGTAAACACTCTAACGGTCAGCAGCTTCTCATGATCACGCAATGTAGACCAGGACTGCAAGTCATTAGAGATTGGCACCTTCTCAGGAAGCCAGAAGTTAGCAGTTAGCCTGTTCCATACTTCCAGATCAATTGGGTCCTCAACCTTGTTCCAGTTGATTGGCCTTGTTATAGCTGACATGATACACATCCCTCCATCTCTGTTCCTTCTAGTGCGTTCTGTCGAATGCGAATATAATAAATAGTTTTAATACCCTTCTTCCATGCGTAAATCTGTGCACGGTTGACATCACGAGTGGTGGCGGTGTCCTTGAAGAACAGGGTCAGTGATAGACCCTGGTCAACGTGCTGTTGGGCTGCCGCATAAACGTCAATAACCTTTTCAGGACCAATCTCATAGGCATCCTGGAAGTATTCACGATTGTCATTGGTCAAGAATGGGGCTGGGTAGTAAACACGACCTAGCTTGCCTTCCTTACGAATTTCAACCTGAGCTGCAATAGGGTGAATTGAGCTAGTACTATTATTGATATATGAGATAGATCCAGTTGGTGGCACTGCCTGCAGGTTCTGGTTGTAAAGACCAAATGCCATAACATTTTTCTTTAGGTATTCCCAATCATCCTGAGTAGGAATTTTAATTCCTGCATCTTCAAAAATCTTGGCAACCTTTTCTGTGCTTGGCTTCCACTGTTGGTCGACATACTTATCAAAAAATGTACCATCAGCATACTTAGACTTCTCAAAGCCGTCAAATGGTGATGCTGTCTCTACTGCCATCTTGTTGCTAGCTACTAGAGCATAATACAACACAGTGTAGAAGTACATGTTGGTGAAGTCGATTGACTCCTCATCACCATAGAACATTTCTTCTTTACCAAAGTAACCGTGCAGGTTCATCTGGCCAAGACCAATTGCACGAGACTTTCGGTTACCCTCAGCAACAGACATTACAGAATCAATGTATGACTGATCTGCAACAGAAGTAAGTGCACGAATGGCTACCTCAATAGTCTTGCCAAAGTTTGGAGACTCCATTGCCTTAGCAATGTTTAGTGAGCCTAGGTTACAGGAAATATCCTTACCAATCTCCTTGTATGACATGTCATTGTTGTAGGTGGTAGGTGTGTTTACCTGTAGAATTTCAGAACAAAGGTTAGACATGTTGATACGTCCGTCGATTGGGTTCGCCTTGTTTACGGTGTCCTCATAGACAATGTATGGATACCCTGACTCAAACTGAAGCTCAGCAATGCGTTCAAAGAGCTCACGGGCCTTGATCTTGGACTTGCGTACCCTGCCATCATCCACAAGAGTTTGATACATCTCTGTAATGGAAATATCGCTCATTGGCTTGCCATACAAACGCTCGACATCGTATGGCGAGAACAGATACATGTCGTCATTATTCTTAGCAAGCTCAATAGTGATGTCTGGAACTACGACACCGATGGAAAGAGTCTTGATGCGAATCTTCTCATCAGCGTTCTCACGCTTGGTGTCGAGGAATCTCATGATGTCTGGGTGGTGAGCGTTTAGGTAAACCGCACCTGCACCCTGACGAGCACCCAGCTGGTTGGCATAGGAGAATGCATCCTCAAGCATTTTCATTACTGGGATGATACCTGAAGACTGGTTCTCAATCTTCTTGATTGGAGCACCAAGCTCACGAATGTTTGTCAGATTTAGACCAACACCGCCACCACGCTTAGAAAGCTGAAGAGACGATGTGACTGCACGAGCAATTGACTCCATATTGTCTTCAACACGTAGCAAGAAGCAGGAGACAAACTCACCACGCTGCTTCTTACCAGCATTTAGGAAGGTTGGGGTAGCTGGCTGGAAGCGACCAGAGATGATTTCATCTACTAGGTCCCTTGCCAAACCTTCATCTCCCTTAGCAAGCATTAGTGCGTTCATTACAACACGATCTTCAAAACGCTCTAGGTAACGCTCCCCATCAAATGTCTTGAGGGCATAGCTAGTGTAGAACTTATAGGCACCAACAAAAGTTGGGAAGCGGAACTTATAAGCATATGTGTGCTTAAATAGCTCCTTGATGAACTCAAAACCATACATATCTAGCACTGCTGGATCATAGTAGTCATGTTCTACGAGATACTCAAGCTTTTCTTCTAGGCTGTGAAAGAATACCGTATTTTGGTTTACGTGGTCAAGGAAGTATGCTCTTGCTGCTGCCCTGTCCTTATCAAATTGAATCTTGCCATTTGCATCATATAGATTGAGCATAGCATTTAGCTCATGGTAGCTGTAGTTATCCATACAGTAGTTCCAACCTCTCTTTTACTTTTTCAACGTCATAATCTGTGCCGAATATTTCTACCCTGGCAATTACTGGTTTCCCAGTTTTTTGTGAAATCATATCTGCAGCCTTGCAAAAATGCTCTCCAAAATTTGTGTTACCAAAACCAACTACCCCATATAAGAGATCCCTGTTCTCAGCAACATTTAAAAACTTTCTGACTTGTCTAGGAATTGCATGACCATCAGATCCTCCGCCATAGGTTGGCACAAGCAAAACGTACGGCTTAGATACTCGTATGGGGCTGCCATCTATCGGGATCCTGCTTGCAGGCATTCCTAACTTTTCTACAAACTTCTTGGTGTTACCAGAGTAATTTGAGAAATAGACAATATCTATGGACATCTATTGTACCTCCTCTTTTTCATCTGGTGACAATAAAGGGGAAGAGATTTTTGCCCCTTCCCCTCTATCATTTTATATCAATTACTTGATAAAGGCAAGTTTCTGAGCCTTTGGCTTTCCAACATTGTACTTCTTTACAAGTGTGTTGTACTGCCACTTTAGCTTACGAACTTCCTTTGCAGAAAGTGCCTTGGCATTGTCTAGCTCTGCCTTCACAGCAACTAGCTGGCCTGCAACAGTAGCAAGCTGGGCCTTGGTTGCATCATGTGCAGCCTTCTCAGCAGCTAGATCAGCAACAGCCTTAGCTAGCTCTGCCTCTAGGTTGCGTGGCTGAGTGGTTCCGATTGTTGCAACAGCAGAAGAACTAGCAGCATAAGCAGTCACAGTCACAGAGCCAGAAGCTGGCAAAGTAACAACGTGGCTAACAGTTCCACCTGCACCAGTGGTCACAGTAGCGTTAGTAATAACACCATTGGTGTTAACAATAAGGCTTACAGTTCCACTGCCCTTTGCATTGTCATACTTGTCAAAGGCAGATACAACAACAGACTGGGTTGAACCTGCAATACCAGTTGCTGGTGCGTTTAGTGCAACCTTTGCAACCTCTCCAGCGGTTCCCTTTACGTAATAGGTAGTTGTAGTGTTAGCAACTGTAATCGTTACAGAACCAACTGCTGTAGTCTTAGTAAAGACAAACAGCTCTACAGATCCGCTAGTGCTCACGTTTACCGTAGCAGTTGCAGAACCAGATGCTGCAGTAGCACCAGATAGAGTGGTTAGCAAGAATGCATTAGTCGCAGATGCTGATACCGTTGCCCCTGCGGTTCCAGATACGGAAATGCTGAGTGCATTAGATGCAGTCACAGTGTCGCCAGGAACTGGCAGTGCAATTGCTGTTGCGGTAGTGGTTCCACCAGTTGCAGATGTGCCTGCCACAGTTAAAGTCTGGGTGTTAGCATTAGCTGAAGTAATGCCTACCAAACCAACTGCAAGTGCCGTGATTACGGCAATAGAAAGCTTCTTAAGCTTCATTGTTTTCTCCTTAAGTTAATCTAGATTAGATCGAATCTAGCCAAGTAATCTTGAACGTCTTTTGGCATAGGCTTATATTTTACCACATTCGAGTCTTGGATGTCAACCTGTTCCTTGGGTCTATCCCTAAACGTATGAATCTCAACCTCAAGGTTAAGGTCTCTAGGAGTATGAGAAATAGCACCAAAGATTGCTCCACACACAGCATCCGCCAAGTCCTTAGACTTTTTGCGTGGGTGGTCAACTTTATTATTATTCATAATTTTCAACTCTGAAAGCTCTTCGAATAATAGATCAATCATAGGCATAGCTAGACGTTCTTCATAAATAAGCATAGCCATATCCTCATAGTGTTTCTTTCCAACAGACACAGTCTCAGTTCTCATGCCAACCTGCTTAAGCTCATTCTGAATATCAAACGATTGCCAGCGGTCAAAGGAAACCATTCCAATATCAAACCCAAGCCTGCGAAGGTTTTGTATCCATTGTTTTACCTCAGAAAGATTTACTGGTCCTTCTGCTCTTGGCTCCCACCAAGCAACCGCATCTACGACAACCACTGGAGCAATTTGCTGGTAGTCCTTGATAACCTGAATATTTACCCACTTGTCTACGTGAGCAATTGCAACGGCACACTTGTCATGCTTCTGTGCAAGGTCAGCGTGGACATAATACTTTTTGTTTGGGTCAGGCTTAAAACTTTCGTCAAATCTTCTAATAGCATCCAGAGGATTTCTAATTGTCATAGCTGCCTTGACCTTCTCAGTCTGCTTAAAGAATCTGTCAGAAGAGAATGTTGGAACACAGGCAAAACGCTGCATGGCATCTCCCATGTCGGTAAAGAATGCTAGCTTAAAGTCATCAATCTTACGAGTAGGATTTACGACCCATGTGGGACGCTTGACTGCAAACATACCTGGATACTTATAGCTGACAATAGTATCCTCATCCCACTCAATGTCTAGGTAGTTGCCCTCAGAATCTGCAGGCAGATCTGGATTCATAACAAACCTGTGAGTTTTAGTCACAACTTCTTTTTCTGCAATAACTGCCTCATAGCGTGTAGAAATAAAATCTCCTGGAAAACGTGGGAACGATAGCAGTGCTACTTTGCCCAGGTCTGGGAAACGAGAGTCTACTGATGCACGGAATGCTTTATAGATATTGTCTGCCGTCTTACCTTGGTCATTTCCAGTTCCAACTTCAGTAGCAAATCCAGAGATCTCATCAAGTACCGCCAAGATAAGATTAAGACCTTCGTGAGACTCTCTTTCCGAGTGTCCAGAATATACTGTGATAGATTTGTCAAACTCAATGGATTCAGCCTTGGAATAAAACTTTCCAGCGAACCAAGGGGACTTCTCAATCTTTGTCTTAAAGCCTTTAAAGAATACGTTTTTCGCCTGCTGTGCGTTGATCGCAACGTTGATGATATCAATGGCATCACCACTAGGCTTACCAAAGTACCGTGCAGGATCCTTAAGACACAATAGTTTATATACAATATACGCACACGCAACTGTTGACGTAAAGTCTTTTCCTGAACCTTTTCCGAGCTGAAGAATGACTTCGTTCTTTGTATACTTAGCATAGTATCTCCGTCCTTCGGTATCACCCATTAACTCAATAAGATCATCTAACTTATATATCTGGCTCATTGCCTCTACGATGTCGTATTGAACCTGAGAAAGCGGTGGCTGTGCAAGGTAATCCTCACCCTCAACAAACGTACGAACGTCTACTGGACGCTCTGCAAAGTTATCAGCCTTTAACGCTTCTAAAAAATCATCAAACATCTCTGTGCACTACCGTAATTACTTCCTGGTCTTTGGAAACAGATGACAATCGCCTCATAATCTCATCACGTACCTGTGGATACTCAGATGCTATATCCTTTAGGATACCTACCAAAACTTCTTGCTTACGCTCAATCTCAAGCATTTCTTCAGCAAGCTCTTTGTTCTCTAGCAGACCAGCCTTTTGCAACATGTCAATACGCTTTGCCTCAATGTCAAGAACTAGCTTAATGGCAGAAGTCTTTGCTGTAAGGTTTGCTGTAGTCGTAGCATCATCAATAACTTCATATGCCTTCTGGATTAGCTTATTGTAGTGTGCATCTGCACCTACAAGGGCTTCTTTGGCACGTGCACGAATAGCTGCATTATCTGCTGCCATCGCACGCCACTCATTTAAATAGGCAACAACCTTTTGACGTGGCATGGCCAGCTCTTTAGAAATCTGGGTTGGTTCCTGACCTGCAAGGTACTTTTCTACGACCCTATTTACTTGGTCTAGATGCTCTACGGTCATGTCTTCAATTGACAACTCTCTTGGCCCTTCTACCCCTGTTAGGAATCCTCTTAATTCTTTCAGTCTTAAAAGATCTATAGACTGATGGCATACCAGTCATTACCTCAAAGCAGTCTACCCACTGAGCACCCGTCTCTGTGTTTGTAACAAAAGAATGGAACTTAAACTTCGCACCGTGTTCGCCACGGACTTTAAAGATGTCGCCATAGTTTATCTCAAATCCGTCAAGAAGCAGGGAGGGTTCTCTGTGAAACTTCTTAGCCATTTCAGACATTACATACTTTGGTTTACGTGCCAAGGCGTTCTCCTAAATCGTTTAACTCTATTATAACATCCTAAGGCTAGTTTGGCAATGCTAACGACGAGACTTTTTTAATCCAAACTTAGCAAGATAAACATATATGGTCTCTACGCTTGTCCCACACTCTTTTGCAATTTGCTCAGGCGTTTTCTTATCAAGATGGTATCTTTTTTTGAGCCACATTTCGTTTGCGTACAGCTTATTAGAAGGTGCCATGATTGTTAATCTCCTAGCTTATCCCAGTTGCTGATAGAGTAGTGACCAATCCCTATTGCATCTGCAATATCATTATCATCAATATTAATATCATAGTTAATATTGACAAAAGAGATGGTCCTCTGCTTTCTCTGCTCACGTTCAAAATTTTTATACCAGGACTCTGATTTACCTGGATGATTAGATCTCATTAGTAGCTTTGCATCTTTGGTTAGCTTACCGTTACCAATGAATGTTTGCCAGGCAATTGGGTTTGTCCCCTTAAAAATCTTTACCCCAGCTAAAGCAGCTCCTGCAAGGATAGCACCCTGCACCATAGAAAGTTCTGACATTGTCTTTGGGCTATTAATAAATATTGCTCTTTCAATCACTAGTGCCTGGACATTAAGATATTTAAATACATTGTGTACTTCAATTACCGCACTACTAATTTTTTGAAAAACATTTGTACCAGTAAACTTAACTTTATCATAAACCACTAGCTCTTTATTTTTAAATACTGCGTATGCAATATTGTTTGTGCTTGCATCAACAGAAACAAAAGTATCTGGAACATTAACAAACTTACTAAGATTTACCATTGGTAAATCCTTTAATTTCTTTTAGTGCCTTCTTGACATCTAAAGGATTAACTGCACACCCTGAACAAAGATCATCGTCATTATATGCAGAAAGAGGTACGCTACATGACTTGCAAAGCCTAGACTTCTTAAGCCTTTTGGTTCTACGAGTTTGTGCGTACCTCTGTGCTATCTTCTCTTTAGTTGCTTGCTCTCTACATTCGGCACAGCAATAAATTTGATAAGATACTGATGTTTCAAATTGATTATCACACCATTGACAGTGCTTGGTTTTCATCGATTGGCTCCAGGGACTTGATTTTAATTAGTCCCTTGCCAGCATCTTCACAAGTTGCCCGAATTGGACATGTCTTGCAAATCTTAGAATTTGATCGGTAGTTTTTCTCAGGAAGCTTCTTGTCTTCCCAAGCCTTTCGAACCTCTCTCATCCAATCAAACGTCTGGTTTACCCACCTGATGTAGTAATCATTAATCTGAACTGGAATTACCAGAAGATCATGATTATTTTTGTTTTCATAAATCAAGACGGCTTTTGTCTTGTTTAGAATCTTCATATAAATTAGCAACTGAACTAGGTGACCTAGCTTTGGCTTTCCGCTTGCCTTACGATACTCAAACCCTTCGCTAGGCATTGTCTTGATCTCACCAAGAAGATCTTCGCCTGCCCAATCAAGAATTACGTCACCAAAGCCAAAGATTGGTGGATCGTTGGATACCACCTTAAACTCTGAGTCTTTGAGTATTCCTGCATCTGCCATAGCCTGCTGAATACGCTCATGCGATTTAGTACCATTAGTCATATTGGCACCACCGTACGCATCTGCGTTGTCCTCAAACATAGCACCCTCGAAAGCCAGGTACCAGTAACGTGGACACTCTCCATGAGAGTATGCAATAGTGCTTGGTGCGAATGTCTTTTTCTGTGCAAACTTTGTTTCACGCTTAGCGATGTACCCATACTGAATCTTATCAATCAGCTCCTGGGTATCTAGAAAAGACTCTTGCTTTGTTTCTAGTTTCTTTAGCATTACTTGCTGCAAAAAGTTTTTAGCCATAATAACCACTAGCGAATGATATATTTAAGAGCTGCAACCAAGTCATTAATTGACTCAGCAGCAGTGTAATAAATATTCTTTTTCGCCCTGTCTCCCTTATCTACATTAGTTAGCCATGTTGCTTTGAACGCCATCTTTGCGGCGATTGCCTGCAGTCTAACAACCTCCAGAGTTGCTACCTGCATAGGAATGTCTGGCTTTAGAATTACCTTTGCAATAAAGGTAAGTGCCTGAGTGAGCTCTTCATCCTGCATGTAGTCGGCAATCTCTGCTAGACCATTAACCATGTCAATTGTATTTTTACTTTGTGTTTCCATATTCATACTATTCTATCATGTTCGATCTATAATTACTAGCCATATCTTCATTTTTATATATATCCAAAAAATATTTTTTGAGAGAGTTCATGTCCCTATCGCTCTTAAGAATATCAGAAATATTAGAATCCTTGGGATAAAAGTGACAGAACAACATGTCAACATACTCACCTGGCAAAAATTGTTTTATAGGTCTCCAGTGAATTTGATTTGTTCCAGAAAAGGTTAGGGCTTGGTTATCTTTAAGAGAGAATGACTTTCCTTCAACCTCAAGTGGCCAGCTGGTGTTTGACTCTATTTGGTAATCTATGGTAAAGCGTGGACTAGAAAATCTATCATCATAATGTGGGGTTAGTTTTGGGTTCACAATATTACCATGAGCATCCTTTGAAAGTTGATATCTAGCAAACTGATACTCTATTTCCAATCCACTAATTCCAGTAATGCTGGTAGCATAGTAAATAAACTTATCTAAAATATTTTTTGGCATCGCAAAGTTAGTCACAGACTGTCCATAACCAGGAACAAAAAAATTGTTTAATGAATTAGCCACCGATCCTTTTAGCTGATCAACTTCATCCTGAGTTAGTACATTAGGAATAATCCTGTTTGATAAAATGCGGTTTAACAATTTTCCTCATTTTGATCAATAATCTGCTCTAGTAGCGAAAGTTCTATGATGGCTAGCCTTACCTTAGAGTTGCCCTCGCCCAAAACCACAAAAATAGCTGGATCATTTTTGTTCTTAATAGAGTCTGTGACAGCCTTAGCCCAGTTTTCTCTATTAACAGTAAAACCCTTTGGATATTCTTTAAAATCTACCGTAAAGTTTTTCCAGGTTGCATCGCCCTTTTTTGTATTTCTTCCAGAGTTTTTATGCTGCTTTGCACCAATTCTTGAACTCTCAGATCTTTCACTCATAAAACTACTTTCTTATTGGCAACCTGATTATACAAAAACTCTATCTCTTGTTTAGTAGTTTCAATCTCAGTAATATTGTTGGGATCAAGACCATCCAAATATTGTATTTTTTTAAAAACATCTAGGTATTCAATGCCCAGAACCCTAGACCAGTGGTCTGGCTTTGATGCAACAAAAAACATAACAATAACATAGTCATCACCACTATTAGAAAAATTTCTCCAATCTGGCCTGCTATGCAACAGGGTTTGACCATTAAAAGCTATAAGCTCATTTGGCTTTGTTGAAGTGTATGTCTTATCCCCAACAATCAGATTCCAGTCCATTGTTGACTCAAGACATAAGTCAAAGATAATGTTTCCTCCATAGGAATCAATGTGCGGATCTAGTGCTGGTATTTTACCATTGATAGACTGATACTTCCAGCCAAAGTGTCCCTGCAGAGAATACTTATGCCATTCATCATCATATGGCTTCAGTGCCTCCCTTATAAAATGATTCAAATGACGGAACTCTGGTAGTCTAGAGAAGTCAATATCACAAGTCCATCTGCCAAACTCTTCGACATACCTCAAATCTTTCCCATCAATATAAGACTGCACAATAAGATTTTTAATTGGCAAGAATACCTCTTGTGGTAGCCAGTCTTTTATGAAGAACGAGTCCCATGTTGTCTTTACGTCAAACTCTTTCAATATCTCTGATATCTGCTTCATTAAAAATTACCAACCTTAGGAATAGAATTTACTCTTAGCTCATCGGAAAGCTTCTTCTGCTCACAAACTAAATCACTATTTTCATCAGACAGCTCTTTGGTTATAGATATTGCGTTATAAAGCTTTGTAACCTTAGCCTTGAGCTCTTTCGCTTCTTCGTTGCTACCGTCAAGCTCTAACCTTTTTATTTTTTGTATTGATCTAGACACTTCTAGGTAATCTGAACCATGGGTTAAAAACCAGTGATTCTTTGGAGCAAAAACAAAAAATTCTACAATCAAGTAATCGTCTTTGCTTTTAGAGTATTCTTCCCAGGATGGTCTTGCGTGCCATAGCTCCTGACCATTAAAGACTATTGCCTCGTTTGGTGTACTTTCAGTATATATATGATCTTCAATTTGGAGACCCCAATCAAATGTGCTATCTATCACGATGTCAAACTGAGCATTTCCTCCGTTAGTATCTTTGTGACCTATTAGCGAAGGAATGACGCCATCTACAGATTCATACTTCCAACCAAATCTACCCAAAGACACATAGCTGTCCCAGTCTGGATCATGATCTTTTAGGACATCTTTTGCATGAGACAAAATCCTATCATAAAAATCTGGAATTTGGTAAAATGGCATATGGTCTACAAACCATCTTCCATATGCTGGATCATATGATGACTTTGATGGGTCATTGTAAGAATCAATTATAATTTTCTTTAGCTCAAGAAATAGGTCCTCTGGCAGCCAGTCCTTAACAGAAAAATGTGTCCATGGAGTGTTTGTATCAAATATTTCATATATTTCCTCAAAGGTTTTCATTGCTTTACTTTTGCCCTCCATAAAAATTCCAGTCCATCTCTCCATTAGAAAGGTCTGGGTCATTTTCATACATTTGAATATATGACTTAAACTCAGGGTCATCGCTATACTGAGTCTTGAGCTTTTCTGGTGTTAGTGGATTTACTCCAGTTGTAAAAAACCAGTGATCTGGCATAGCCATGTGCCAAGTAATCATATGCTTAAACTCGCCATCTACAAGCTTTCTCTTCTGTCTCCAGTGTAGCTGATGAGATCCGCTAAATATAAGTGCATCATTATCTTTGAGCGTAAACTTTTTACCCATAACAAAATTTGACCAATCAAAATTACTTTTTAGTTGATAGTCAATTGTAAATTGCGATGCATTTTTATCAGTGTGAACTGGTAACTTCGGATTTCCATATTTAGCATTATATTCAAACGAAGTTATGTGAGTAAACCTTAAATCTGGATGACCGTACTGTGCAGCAATTTCTAAAACACGGTCCTCTACAATTTTTGGAGTTCTGAAAGGAATCATTACCCTACCCAAAACCTCTTCCTCAAATGGTCGATACTCTTCTGGGGTGTTTTTATCAGTTCTGTTTCCCTCAATTTCTTCAATCAAGGCAGCTATCTGCTCCTCATTAAAGACTGACTTTATATGCACATTTGCTTGATCTTTATTCATGAGTATATTATAGCATTAGTCTAAGAACCAGACACATAATCAGATTTTTTCTTAGTGGCCAGAGACACGCTACTCAAGTGCTTGTCTTTGCACATCCAAGTTAAAAGCTTTTCTTCTGGATAGCTCCTCAGGCTATTAACATCAGCACCACAAGTCTGGCACCTAAATTTACCCGTATAAACTGTGTATTTAGACACTGTGCACCTTTTCATACAATGAGTCATGCAACTCTTTATCTTCTTTTACCTTGGCAACAAACGCATCTCTACCCTGGACCTTAGAGCCATCAGGCAGTAGGTACCATGCACCAGTTCTGCTTACAAATCCAAGCATCTCTGCTGTATCTACAAGATCACCAATAGAATCAATACCAATGTAGTCACCTCTATAATAGAAGTCATACTCGGCACTGTCTCCTGGTGCAGAAGTCTTTGAGTTAAGCACTTCCCAACGAACCTTCCGACCAACCTTCTGCTCAATTAGCTTGTCTCCAACCTGAATCTTAGCCTTAATAGCCTGTGAGTCAGAGCTAGACGAGAATAGTTTAACAATGGTTGAAGACATAAATTGTGTAGTCAGTCCACCTGTTGGTGCAGCCTGTGTATATGTCTGCTGAATGTTGTTACGTGCCTGAGATATTGCAATAATCAATGCTGGCTTTTCACGGTTATTAGCATAGTTAAGCATTAGCCATGCATGCTTCAGGTCCTTAGATTCTGCACCAATTTGCTTAGTCTGATCTAGTGGCTTTAGTTCATCAGAGTCCTTCTCAAAGTATACCGCTGGTAGAAGTGAGCTAATACTATCAATAACAATTAGATCAACACCTGCATTTAGAAGTGCAACACCAACATCTACCATATCGTTAATGCTTCGTGCCTCAGAGTAGATTAGCTGTGATGTGTCTACACCAAGCTTCTTTGCCCACTCCTCATCATAGGACATCTCAGCATCTACCCAAGCACAAAGCTTACCTTCTTTTTGTGCCATACCAATCATCTGCAAACATAGCGATGACTTAGCACTAGACTTACTGCCCCAAAGCAAAACCTGTCTGCCATATGGGAATCCACCACCTAAGGCACGATTAAGTCCTGGACTGGGAGTAGGCTGCATTTCTATTTTAATGCCCACAGCTGGCCCAAGACGCTTTCTGAGCTTTGGATCTAGCTGAGCTAGAGCTTCTTCAATAGTTGTCATTAGAAACGAACACCATGCCTTTCTGGTCTATCTTTGTTTACGTTTGCCTTCTTATCTAGAGCATAATCTAGAGATACCTTTGTATACCCATGCTCAACCAAACCTGCATACAGGTCTAGTGTGCGAATAAGGATATCTGCCATCTCGTCTGCGACCTGATCCTCTCCCTTATCTTTGCGAATTGCCTCCATAACCTCAACGGCCTCTGATACAATCATCATCAGTTGCTTAGTCACAAAAATGTCATCTACGTCTTCAGGCCAAAAACCTTTGGCTACTGCAGTTTTGTGCAACTGCTCTGCTAGTTCATCAAACATCAAATACATCCTCCATAATTACTGTTCCATCTTTTGTTTTCCCAAATTCAAACTTGTAGGCATTTCCTTCTTGAATCTTCATATATGCCTTTGGGAAGGCAGTTGGGAATACTGTCACTGAGTGCAGATCCCTGGCTGCATCTACAAGAGTAAGCGATGCCATCTTCTTGCCAGCCTTTGTAGTACGTGGCTTGAATGCCATTACATACATTTCATCTTCCTTGTAAGGCAGCTGCTTGTAGTTTAAGAACTTAACAAGTGCAGACGCATTACCCTTTAGTTCGTCAGCAGGGATAGCAGTAACAATCCTGTTATCGCTAGCCAATAGCAGATACGTATGACCTGGCTCAATTCTTGTCGACTCTTCATCAAAGATACCAACGCTTCCTGTCTTGTCTAGAATCTCTACACGTGACCACCCCTTGCCACGCTTGATATTCTTTACCATTCCCATTAGGATAAATGATCCCTTCTCCTCAAATTCTTCTACATCATTGATAAATGCATAGTAATGAGATGGGATATCCACATTAAACTCTGGTAGGTTTAGGTACTCGTAAAGATTTTCACGAACCTCATCCTCGTTTCTCGGATTGTCCTCAAAGGTTGCAGCACCTACTAGGCGTAGTGCCTGCAGTGCACGAGAGTTAACCCCATTGCCCTTACCAAAGGTAAATGCTTCTAGTTCTTTGTACGAAGCAAAAGGTCTACGGGCAATATACTTTTGAGCAATATTATCAGAAATATACTTAATTGACGATAGTCCAAACCGAATGCCCTTTCCTTCAATCTTAAAGTCAATGTCAGACTCGTTGATGTGTGGTAGTCGAATTGAAATACCCATACGCTTTGCCTCAATTAGGTACTCTGTACGAGCGTCCTTGTCCTTTTCATTTTTTAGGATAGAGTACATAAACTCAATTGGATAATACCTCTTCAGCCATGCTGTCCAGTAGGAAAGGGTTGAGTAAGCCACAGCGTGAGACTTGTTGAAAGAGTATCCAGCGTGTGCCTCAAAGTCTGTCCAGAGCTCTTCTGCAACGTTTGGAGATAGGTATTGGGATGCACCCTTTACAAACTTCTCCTTGAACTGGTCAAACTCCTTAGCATCCTTCTTTTTACCAATGATCTTACGAACCTTGTCAGCCTCAGCCATTGTCATACCGCCAAGTTCCGTACAAGCCTGCATGACCTGCTCCTGGTATAGAATGCATCCATAGGTTTCTTGGGTAAACGCCTTCATCTTCTGGTGCTTGTAATCTAGGTTTTGCTTACCATGCTTACGAAGAATGTAATCCTTACCAATGGTATTCATAGCACCTGGACGTACTAGAGCGTTAGATGCTGCAAGCTCTGCAAAGTTTTTGACACCCATCTTAACAAGTAGGTTAGTATACGGAGTTGCTTCACACTGGAACACACCCTTGGTGTATCCAGAAGATAGCATCTCATAAACCTTTGGATCCTCCATGTCTAGCTCCAGAAGGTTAATCTCTACGCCAGACCTATCCTTAATAATGTCAAGAGTGTCTCTTAGAACTGATAGGGTCTTTAGACCTAGTGCATCAATCTTGATAAGACCAATACGCTCTGCCTCTTCCATGTCTACAGCTACTACTGGGATTCTTTCTCCGCTACCTGGTGACGTGCGTGTCTCCATCGGAGCATACTTAAAGATTGGAGACTTAGAAGTAACAACACCAGCAGCATGAATACCAGTTCCTCGAATGCGTCCACGAAGTTGCTCACCATAGACCTCAATCTCTGGATACTTCTCCCTAAACCACGCTGCTTGTTTTGACGTACAGTAATCATCCCAAGTGTCCACCACCTTCATAACCTTATTGACATCTGCCAATGGAATGTTTAGGACACGTGCGATGTCACGTACTACGCCCTTATCTTTAAACTCTAGGAAGGTAGCAATAGAAGCAACATGGCGATACTGCCTAACTAGATAATCCTTAACTTCCTCACGACGTGAGTCCTGAATATCTGTATCGATATCTGGGAAGTCGTTACGCTCTGGATTAATGAAACGGAAGAACAATAGACCATGCTGAATAGGATCAATATCTGTAATGCCCAGAGCATAGCAAAGCAAAGAACCTGCAGCAGAACCACGTCCTGGCCCAACCATAATACCTTCCTTCTTTGCCCACGAAATCATGTTTCGTACAACCAAGAAGTATGGACCAAAGTTCTTATCGCTAATGACCTTAAGCTCTTCATCTAGTCGATCAAGATATTCCTGCTTTCCAGCAAGACCACGCTCAGCGAGTCCTTCTAGAGCCAAAGACTTTAGCTCTCCATTTGGATCCTGATACTGTGCAGGCAGCAAGTCTAGGTGGTCCTTAATATCATAGGACGATACCTTGTTTGCAATCTCTACTGAGTGCTCATAGATGTCTTCACGATTGATACCCTGGCTTCCCATAGCCTTGTGCATCTCTTCGTCAGATAGGAGATGAATCTCAAACTTATTAAATGACATCTGACGATCTGCACCATACAGATAGTCTAGCTTGTCCATTAGATTGTCATACTGTAGTGACTTGTCATAGGTTGCATCCTTAGCAACCTTGTTGCTGTAGGTATTCAGAATAAGCTTTAACTCCTGAATTTCCTTCTGACCAGTGTGTGCGTGGTGGCAGTCTGGGGTTACTACAGCCTTTACCCCAAACTCATCTGCAAGTGCAAGCAACTGATTGTTTACCTCTGCAGGGTTGTGTGGCATTACCTCAATGTAGTAATCATCACCAAAGACACGCTTGTGCCACTCAATAATACGCTTAGCCTCTGCAAGCTCTTCAGCCTCAATTGCTTTGGCTAGAGCACCAGAGAGGCACCCAGAAAGGACAATCAGTCCCTCTGAGTACTTCTCTAGCACCTCATAGTCGATACGTGGTTTCTTGAAGTAGCCTTCAGTCCACGCAATCTCGTTGAGCTTGTTTAGGTTTTCTAGCCCAACATCATTCTTGGCAAGGATAATTATGTGATTGTAAACAAGATCTAGAAGTCCCTTGCGGTCATCCTTGTCTCGCTTATCAAACCTATCAGCAGTAATGTATCCCTCTACACCAAGAATTGGCCTAATGCCCTCTTCATTTGCAGCACGAAAGAACTCACGGTGACCAGAGAGAGATCCGTGGTCAGTGATTGCAAGTGCATTCATTCCTAGCTCTTTAGCTCGCTGCACATATTCAATAGGTGTAGCAATGCCATCGAAGAGGCTGTAATGGGTGTGGACATGTAGACCAATGTAGCTCATTTATTTTTTTTACCAATCCATGCTTGCTGATGACGAAGAACCTGATGGGCCATCAAATCCTAGGTAGTATGCTTCCTGCTCTGCGTAAGGAATCTTGTTTAGAGCAGACTCCAGTGGGAACGGACGGATGTTCGTCCAGTCGAACGGCTCGCTATCTGGAGTGGATGGGAAGATAGAGTAGCTAGTCTCAGTACCCTGACCGTTACGCTTTACCTTCCAGGTAACATTTGAAATGCTGCCAGTATCAATAGCATACTCACGAATGGTGTTGAAAGCTGACTGCTTGCTAACACCCATTGACCAGATAGCTACATATGGCTCTTCTAGACCATCGTCAACAAGAACGTTGCAGTAGAAACGCATACGTGCTCGCCAGCCAGCCTTAGGGTCCTTGCGGTGCATCTCTTCTGCCCAGTCACGACCCTCAGTATCCATGGTATCTACAGCCTTGCGACGGTAGTCCTTTGGATTGGTGTGTTCCTTAACAACAAGTGCAAGACCACGCTCTTCAGAATAGCTTGGGCTATCCTCATCTAGCTCTTCAATGAAACGGATCTTTACTGACTGACCATCAGCTAGCTTTAGCCAGCGAACCTTGGCCTTGCTCTCATCATACTTTGGCTTATCAAGTAGTGCATTGATATTCTTTAGCCCTTTTACAACTCCCATAATATTCTCCTTATACTTTATCTATATTTTGGTTTTTTAGTTTAGCATGGCAGCTATAGACTTGTCAAACGATTGGTCCAAAGATTTTATCGCTGTGTCGTCCATATCGCCAATATCTTTATATTGTTTATCTAATTTGATAACAGTAACACGTGATCCAAGACGTTCGACAATCTTGTCCTTCATGTTACCGCCTGCTTCATCATTGTCTGCAATAACGATAATGTTATTGAAGTATTTTTTGAGTAGGTCTGTTTGATAGCTAGATACGTTTGCACCTAATGTAGCTACCGCTGGAAATCCACACTGGTCAAGTCTAATGGCATCAAAGGATGACTCTACAATGTAGACACTATTAGAAGCTTTTACTCTGTGAAGATTAAATAAAACTTTGCTTTTTGGCAACCCTGGTGTATTTTTAAAGTCTTTGCCTTCAATAGATCTTCCAACAAAGCCAACCTCAATACCATCTGGGGAATGAACTGGTATAGTGACCATATCTTGCTTTTCAGAATATCCAAGCTTAAACTTTTGCACGGACTCTGCAGTAATGCTTCTGCCACTATAATAAGACATCGCTCGTACAGAATCTAGTGCCTGAGAGTTAAGCCTATCAATGATTGCTCTATCGTATTGGATATACTCTGGCTTAACAATAAGCTTCTTAGATACAGAATCAATAATAGAAGATTCCTGCTCTTTGCTCTTGATATACCTGGCTGACTCAAAATAAGTTCTGCCAGAGGTGTGCATGATAAGCTCAATCAGATCGCATACGTGATGACATGAGAAACAAAAGAAAAGACCTGTTGTCTTATCTACTTCTCCAGCTGGAGTACGATGGTTACCGTGAAATGGACAAAATAGGATATAGTCAGAGTCTACCTCAGACTCAATGCTTAAACCTGCTCCTTCAAGAACTCTTCTAATTTGTTCGGCTGTGTAAAGATTGGTTTTGTTTCGTCTACTCCTGATATCCATTCGCTCTTTTTCTTTCCTACGTATACTCCATAAATACTTAATTCAAATTCAAAATATTGGTGCTGTTCATTATATCTTAGCGTAAAGTCTGGGTTAATGTCAAATCTTGGTGCATATCCAGTCAATCTCATTTCTGTCATAAGCAGCCTAATGTATTCTGCCTTTAGACGAATAAATGCTGAGTCATCATGGATATTGCCGCTGAGGCCAAACCTCTTGATCGGCTTGTGGTGCAAATTTAACATATAACATTATAACTACTTATCTTCAAAGTCTTTATAGTGATACCAGCCCTTATCGAAATCAACCTGCACTAAGAACTCACCCATGAATCCATTACGGTTCTTTCTAAACACACACTCAATAATATCAGAGTTAGTGCCACGACCCAAAGCAAGCACCCAGTCAGCATCGTAGGCAATTTGACGAGACCAAGCAGTCTGACCCAGGGTAGGGACAGTGTCGAGCTTTGTAACGTCATCTGGGGTTGCTGAAGAGATAGCAATGATTGGGACTTCTTCTGAGATAGCCATTAACTTTAGTTCACGAGAAAGATTCTTCATACGCACTGTCTCGTTGTCTGCCTTTTGGTTTGGAGACATAAGCTGCAAGTAGTCAACTACAACGAAGTCAGGCTTATACTGGTCAATCTTTCCACGCAACACAGATGGTGTAATATCTCCACCAGTATCATTAGAGATAATGTGGAACTCTGGCTTACCCTTAAGAGTCTTTTCGTGCCAACGCTTTAAGTCTGCAATATCCATTTGACCATTAGAAAGCTTTCGGTGTGACCACAAACCTTCACCCATGATAGCAAAAACACGGTTACGAACTTCTGTCTCGCTCATCTCAAGACTGATGACCATTGGTGATTTGCCCTGCTTCCATGCCTGTACCGCAAAGTATAGCGACAGCCAAGACTTTCCAATACCTGGATAAGCAAGCATAACACCCAGCTGTCCTGGCATAATGCCAGCAGGAAGGTAGTTATCAAATCCTGGAAGACCAGTCTTAATGCCAATTGTCCCTAGCTCTTGCTGCTTCTGGACATGTTCATAGTATGCCACCGCAGACTCAAGATCTGTAACATCAATATCACGAATGACAGATGTGTTTTTCTTTAGCTCAGACGTTTTGGTGATGAGCGACTCAAGTACCTGAACCCCCTTGCCATTTTGAACATCTGTCGCTGCAGATACAAGAATTTCCTTAAGGCTATTTTCTAAATACGAGGCCTGCAGTTCTTCTAGGTGATGCTTAGTTGCACCCACACCAGGAACAGGGGTAAAGTCTCTAAACTTTTCCACGACCAGCGATGCAGGAGGAACGGTGCCATTTATTTCAGAATATTTACGGATGAACTGCCAGATATCTCCATGAGTCTTTAGCAATGATTCAACGTTTGCCTGTAGCAAAACGTGAAGCTGCTTGTCCTCTAGGACTGCAGAAATTATTCTGTCTTCTACGTTAGTCACTTAGCCACGCTCTTGCTTTCTTTCTTAGCTCTTGTCGTTCGACACTGTCTTCTTCTGTACGGCTTTTAGCCTCAATCATCTTGTCTATTTGATTAGCAAAGTGCTTCCAGCTTGGAGAATGATAGACATCAAAGTAGTAGTCTAGCATCTCATAGCAGGTTTGTAAACCAAATGATTCAATGATTGCATCTGCTGCCCAGGCTTCTGCCCAGCGATTTAGGTTAGGCTTTGCATTATACTTAAATTCATAATGCTTTTCAAATTTAGCTAGCAAAGCCATTTGGTCTTTGCGTGTAGCCATTTACTTAGCCTCTACCTCGGCAGATGCTTCCTTTACCTTTTCAGCAAGCTTGTCTTCAACAAACTTATAGACACGCTCAAACGCATCATTAGTGTTTTCGCCATCACGCTTATTGTCTGATACCTCAAGATCAATTCGTAGTGACTGAAAGTTTCCTAGATTGAGAGTATAGCCTAGTGCTACACGTACCTTTGTATCTTCGTTATTCATACCCGTTTTCTTTCTCTTAAATTGATTCAGACCATACTGGAATGAATCGACCGTCTTCGGTCCTTGTATAAGTCAGTATACCATCACCCATTCGCCTTGTCAACTCTTGTGGTGAAGGTGTTATATCATTTGTAATTAGCTTGTCCTTACGGGGTCTTCCCATATGGTAGGAAGCTAGTATATCACGAATATCACGAACTTGCGACTCTGAGTAATAACTTCTTACCTGCCAACCAGTAGCACCACCCTTTTGAGATCCCGTTGGATGTGGAATTATACCACGCTTCATCAGGTTTGGCAAGTACTTCTTATGCCTATTTACTAGCTGAGCCGTTTCCCCAACAGTATAGGCACGCTCTCTATTTCTTTTAAAATCTGAAATGAGACAGCTTTCAAGCTGATCTTTTGTAATATTATAGACAGACATTATTCCATTAGACTTATTCAGATGATGAATCCTGACAAGGTCACCATTCAAAAACCAGACTTTTTTGCTGCCAGGAATTACTGGTGCAGAATTATAGTCTTTCATATCCAATAGTGGCATACAAAAAACCTTAGCTTGGGATTCCTACCGCTATCAAGTTAATGCCTACAGTAGCTGTACCAGCAGCGTTAAACCTAACAATGCCCTCAATAGATGTAGCAGTTATGCTATTAAGAATAACAGATACGTTTCCACCTGCAGCAGTAGCACCAACGTTACGTGGGGTTGCGGTTACAATAGGTGGTTCTCTAAAGCCAGAAATTTGTATAGTAAACTTTTCTTCATTTCCAGCATTCACAGAGCTGCTATTTGTTACCTCTTTATATGTGGCTAACATCTTAGCGTCAGATAGTCTTAGATCCTCGTCCTTTTTGCCTGGAACAGATATCCTAATAAATTTTGATACAGAAGGTGATACCTCCCTATATATTTCATTAATAGCATTAATGATTGTACGAAGCAGAGAAAGGTCTACTGGCTGACCACGTTCTGGAAGATTTATCTGAGGCATAGTATGTTAATTATATCACAGTGAGAGTGGGTCTGACTCAAATAAGGTAGCAGCTGCAAGCCTCTGCTTTACCTTAGTTGGTGCTTGAACAGCAACCATAACAGTTGTAATGTCCTCTGATGGGATTGCAACCTTATAGGATGTTGAAGAAATACTAATTGCATACTTCCAGTCTTCGCTGCCCCATTTGACATAGACATCGAATAAAGAAAGCCCAAGTGTTGCTGGCGGTGTCCAGAAAACCTCGACAGCATTTGCAGCATTATCCTTAGATATGCTATGCTGAATTTCAGAAATTGGAGTAGTCTCAAGAGAATAAATGGGTGACCAGTGTGATGCTCTGTTTCTATCTTCAGAAATTACTCTATATCGCACAATGTACTGACCAGAAATCTTTCCAATAGCTGGAAGATCTTCTTGTGGGACGACAACTCTTTTTATAACTTCAGACATTATTGCACATCCATGGCAAATCTAAACTCTATATAGTTTTCTGTGTTTGGAGATTTTACAATTGGAAATCCATCTTCATTTTTAATTACAGAGTATCCAGTTAAACCATAAAGTGGATTAACTGTAGAGATGTTTTCTAGTCTCATTGCATCTAGAGATATGTAAAAGTCATCAGACGGCTGATCATCTACAACGACAGAGGCCGAAATCTTTACTACACGAACAGATGACCACGTAAAGTTAATAGTCTTGAAAAGCTCTTGAAGCTCTTTAGTAGCTACAAAGTATCTATTTGTGGCAAAGTCGTAGCTACCACCATTATCAATATTAACAACAAACTTTGCTGACTGATACCCAGTTTCTGACTCATCATGTGCAGAAGCAAATTCTACTAAAATACGGATAGAGTCTGGAACTAGGGCAGAGTCGCCATCTTTAGAAATTAAAGAGAACGCTAGCTTTAGCTGATCTGTTGGTGCATTTCGGCTAAAGTCTAAGGATGCACCAGTTAGGTGAATGTGGTTTCCAGCAGTTTGATTTAGACTTCCAGACTGAGTCTCTTCAAGAGTTGAGTCATCTCCACGAACAACAATCATGCTATTTAAAAATCTTGATCTTTCGTTTTTAGAATATCTGGTTGGTTGTGTAAATAGCTTATTGTCTGAGTTTGTCTGAAAAGCCTTGTCTGCTATAATAATTGAGTTTGGACTTTCTTCGCTGTTCAAAACATTTATTACTGGTATTGCTAGAGAGTTTGACTCTGTATGATACTCCCAATTCTCAGCCTGAGAAAACGAATAGATCGTTCTGCTTCCAAAGGAGCCAGCTGATGGGTTTGATGCTGCTGAATAAATCCCTACTTCAGAAATCTCGTATCTTTCTTCTGTTGGCATCTCTGCAGTAAGCACTACCTTGGAAACTCCGTCCTCAGTTACGTATCCACGAGAAATAATTGGCACCCTAAACATCTCAAAGTCTAGAGACTTTTTATCTGAATAGTCACCTAGAGTGGCTCCTGCTGCCAATGGCTTTGCCCCACACCCAACAGCAATATAAGATGCGTAAGATGGTGCCTGGCCAACCAGGTACTTAGCTAAAATGTTTTTACCAGTGTTTGTAATCATAAGTCTTCCTCATATATTGTATCATTTAGCAAGTCACCGTAAGTCAAAATCTGGATCTCTACCTGCTCGTCTGCCTCTAAGTTGATCACGCTAACAACTACCTCATTATTCAAAAGCTCAACTGGGGAGGACTTTGTTGTTGGAATCTTGTTTTCAAGCTTTATAGAAAAATTATTAAATACTGAGTCTGATGTGCCCTGCAATGATATCAATGATAATGGATTAAACTCTGATCCAAATTTTGTTAGCCCTTTGATTGGAACATAGTCAATCTTTTGCCCAACAATAAGATCATGGCGAGCAATATTTATAAGTTCTTGACCTCCAAGCTTTTCAAAGATAACTGTTTCTACGATATTAGTGTCGACTGGTTGCTCAAAGGTGATGATGTCTGGTCTAGCAGCTTTTACCCCACTGGAAGAGGAAGACCCTGCAGGCTCTGGAATATTTGGATTTGCATCAACCAATGTTATGCCACCTCACTTAAAAATACATTCATAACTGGACCCTTAGAGTCTTTTGCATATTCGACATAGTATACTACAAACCTTGTGTCTTCTGGTGCAATTTCACTAACACCATCCTGATTAACATTCTTTATCTTAACAATGTCACCTAGCTGTATGGTTGGCATTCCAAAAACCGATAGCCCAACTGACTTTCTTGGTTTCATGATCTTGCCAACAATCCAGCCCATGAGATCTTCTGCCTGACTCTTAGACTGAATATACGGAGAAGTAATTGTAAATTCTTTCTTGCCATAACTAATTCTACTATTGACAATATCCTGGTATTCACGCTTAACTCTTTGTGGAGAAACGATATTAGTAGATTGCCCTAGCGAGTTGGTTCTGAGCTTTGATCTATCACTAAAGTATTCATCTACCGTCAAGTCATTTTCAGACTCTGATGTGAATGTTACTCCTTGAATAGATAAAGCATTTCCTTCTGTGCCGTCCAAGTTCAATATGGTGTCCGTTGCATTAAATATAATAAATTCTGCACCATACGATCCTGCTTCAAATTGAGAAACTACATATCCCTGAACTGGATTATAGTTTGGAGACAGGATAGCTGCTAATGCTGGGTATGCCTTGTCATATCGAACATTAAAGTATGCAGCTTCCCTCATGATAGTTCCAAACTCTTCAAAGTATATGTCATACTCTGGCTGTCCAGTAGGAGATACTCCTGGCAAGTATGCTGCCTGAATAATTCCGCTCAAGGCATACTTGTTTAATGCAGAATCAACTTTAAGGCTTTGATTAGAGAACACTTCAGAAATTGGAACATCTAGCTTAGTAGAAACGTTTTGACTATAGTTGTTTGTCAATGCATATATGTTTTCAAACATTGCTTTACTTGCACCACGCACAAACAGTGCCATATTGTTAAAGACTTTTAGCGGTGCATCATCAATAACAGTAGCCACAAGAACGCTGTTAATATATAGGAAGAATTTTCTTGTTGAGCCAATGTCTAAATATTCTACAGATAGGTCATATACTGTTGGGAATTCTTCTCCAAGTGTTCTACCCTGCCCTGCAAAAGATCCAGAATTAACATTTATCGACGACAGCCCTCTCCATAAAGAAACTGGAACGGCTTGGCCAGTAGCATTATCCTTCATAATTTTGTAGAAGAATACGTTAGCGATATTTTCTTCATCAGGTGACGGAACCGTGGATAAGGCAGCAATCTCAAAGTAGTAACCATTATTAGTTTCTGGATTTAGAAGAACTGCAAGACCTGCAGAGATTCCAGAAATAGAGACAGTCTCATTACTAGCTGCACTTCCAGTTAGATAGTATGTGTTTGCACCAACTCCAGTTTGATAAGTTGTTGCATTATTTTCTATTCTTCCAATAAGTCTGAGTCTTGTTCCAAAATACTTAAACTTATTGTTTAGTGGCTTGCTGATATAAGACAAGAAGTTGTTTGGTGTTTGAGCTGAAGTAAATGATGGTCCGCTAAATACCAGTGCAGAAGATTGAATTGTTCCTTCTTTTTGAGTTTGTAGTTTGCTAACCTCCGACTCTGTTAGATAAACGTTGTTTAGGTAATTCTTTATTACCCCATTTCTAAAAGACTTTGTAGCAAAGCTGTTGCTGGTTACTGAGGAATCAGATATAAGACTCTTACCAGCTGCTGCTTCTGAAACATTTCCTGGTTTAGTATTGTCAAACAAATACTTAGAGTTCATGTCGCAGCCACGAACGTTGTCGTTACTAGACCAGTAGCTACTTAGTCCAGCATTATGAGAAACTATCTTAGTATTAAACTGGCCACGACCGTGTTTGATTACTGGACCATTCTGCAGTCTGACAACTCCATTTACTTCTTCATAGTTTGGCTCTGCATATATCCTAAGTCTTCCAGTTGGGTAAATCTTTCCATTAAATGCTAGAGAGTTAAAGTATTTTAGCAGTTCGTCTTTGCTAGATATCCAGACGTTTCCGATACCGCCAACAAACTCTGAAGTAGTTTGAACCTGCCCACCATTTGTTGTTGATGACCTAACTACTCGCTCTGCACCTGGGACACTATACTCAACTGCATCATACTTAATAACCTCACCATTAGCATATACAAATCCATTAAATCTAGCCATTAGGAAGGCACCTTCTCCAAGATCAATGATGTTATTGATTATGGCATTGTTTACTACTGATGGTGGTTCTGCAGATAAGTCTGAGTTAAGGGGATAAGCTATTAGGGAGTACCCTCCACTTTGGTTTTGATTTGGTCCAACAGAATCATCTGGCTGAACCTCCCATAGCTTTGCGGTTCTATAGGTATACGTGTCATCTCTAGAACCAGGTGTAGATGCTTGCCTAATTGATGACACAGATCTTTGAATGCTCCTAGAGACATAAGAAATTGATCCATCATTATAGACATTATTTTCGGAAGAAGATACCTCAATAATGTTTGCTAGCCTTGGCTTTGTTTCTGCATTATTGTCATCGTCAATTGTTTTATTATTGTACACACCGTCTTTTTCAAAATCCACAGATCCGAAAAGGGTGGCATCAACATCTCTGTCGGATTCTGACGGCAGCAAATACTCTTTCGACATTACAATAAAGTTATTGTATTCATCAAAGAACATTGCACTTTGTGTTGCAATGGCTAAATCATTTAAAATTTCTGACACAGTTTTTTCTGGGTCAATATAGAAGAATGGAATTATAGGCTCTTGTTTTTGTGATGGGCTTCTCTTAAACACATAATTACTAAATCCAATTGAGTCTAGCAGCATGGATACCGCATAGCTTAGCGAAACATCAACCAAAAGAATTTCTGGAGCAATTAAGGATTCGAAATAAAAATATAGGTCTCTTAGCTGCAGCTCCGCAGTTCTATCTTTAAAGGATGTTTCTGGAAATCCCTCTGAGTACAATGTCTTTATTGGAATAAAATAGTCATACCCATTTAGGTTGCTAACCACATCATAAAACTTAAACTGTATATGATTATGGATATACTTGGAAACAATACTATTTAAATTATTAGCATTTAGAGATAAGTCATAATCAAATATAGATATATTTCCAGTAGAAACTAAAAGCTGTCCAACTGGTAAATTACTAGAGGATAGATCGGCAGCTGATTTTACAATGCCGAATGCTTCTGTTTTGTCAGAAAAATCTACGGCAAGCCTTGGAGATAGTTCTATCAAATCAAATGTTGAGTCAACAGTGTTCGTTGTTTGAACAACGATACGAAGTCCCTGGATATACTGAAACTCTCTGTATGCTTCTGTTTGACCAGACAAAAGCCCAAAGTTATTGTATGATGGCTTATCTGTTAAATTAGTTACAAACTGAAAGTCGTTAGATGAATTTCCATCTAGCAAGAACCAGCCATATACTGGAGAGATTTGTTCATAATCACTAGTAAAGTCATCATATATAAAAATTTTGCCAATGTCTCCTGGACCTGTTTTTACTATGTAGGCATTTCCACCAATTGATTGTGATGGTAGCAAAGACTCAGATGTCATTTCTTTGATAATCTTAAAGCTGTCACGAAACTTTTCTGGAATATTTATAATTCCATACGCTAGTTCGACATAGCCGTCTGGACCAATTACTGGATTGCCACTTCTTCTGACGGACCCATCATTAAATATAGCCGCATCAATCCAACTATTATTAAATAAATACTGTATTCTCCAGTTAGTTGGAGTAGTTTGATTTTGATAACCAAAAAATGGATCTTCAATAGAGGACGAACTGTTGTTAAACGGCTCTAGGTTTACCGTGCCAACATTTGTTTGCATCTTTACAACAATTCTATTTGCAGGAACTGGTTCTTTATAGACTACAAACGGTGCTGCATCATCAATATAGTTTAGCCCATTCTTTAAATAAGAAATTCCTCGCTCTATACCAGACTCAGTCCTGTATGATGTCCAGTACTTGAAGCTATCACTTGTATCTGATGGATAGTATCGTGGCCTTTGTGCCATATTTGGGTGGCTAAACCCAAGGAATTTTCCATCAAAAAATAGCGTTTTATTTATTCCAGATCTAGGCCTAAACTTTCCAAAACAATCTTCTAGAGAGTAGTAGGCCTTGTACTTTTCTGCAGGCTTTAGAAATGATTGTGGAATTTGCTGCTCTGCTTCGATTGCACTTTGGAATCCACCATCAATTACAATATCTGCATCGGTTGCATTAGTGTAGTTGTTTCCAGCATCTACGTCTTCATAGTTTAGGGCAATAATCCTATATGGTGAATTTTGGTCAGATGGTCTAAACCTGTAGTTGCCAACCTTCTTAATATTACTGGCAATATTCATATTCCATTCTGCTACTACCAGATTTTTATGCTGAATAACAGAAGAGGTTTCGAGATATTCCTGAAGAGTTGGGTCAACAAACATTTAAACCTCTTCCAGCGTTACTGATATATTCCAAAAATCATAATTGCTACCGCCACGCTTTTGCACACTGTATTTGAAGTCAGAGAAGAATACCTCTACTAGCTGATTATACTTGTTTAAGTTGTTAGCAAGTGCAGCATCATCAGAGCCAAAGTTAGAGTAGTTATCGTATGCCAAGTATACCCAAAAAGATCCCTGATGATTTTTATACCAATCTAGCATAGCTACGCCACCTGCTCCACCATCAGTGGTGAACTCTGCTGACCTGTTTCCAGATAGCGTAGTTATTCCATTTTCATCAAAATCTGGCACTGAGCTATAAGACCTAGATGGCAACATTTGCCAAGATGTTGAGATTGTTAGCTTATCTGCAATATGATAAGATCTCATACGACCATTAATCATTCGCTCACGCTTTTCAATTCTTTCAATACTAAACTCAATTGGCTCCCTATTATCATCAGATAATATAATAAAAGAACCTTCTGAGTTTGGATAGTCCTCAGAGCCTACCTCTGCCCCATTTGGAATATAAAAACCATTTTCAGTTAGAGTTCCAGAGTTATCTGCCCACAGCATTGCCTGTGGCCTCTGGTACCTTTTTCTACCAGACATGTACTGTTCTGAGTTAGGCATTATCTGGCACCCCTAATTCTTTGCGACTCAATCTGCTTTATTTGCATCATTACTGACCTAGCGATGTCATCTGCATTTGCATCTGACTTAACATTTACGTTTACCTGATAATTATACACTGAATCAGTATTGTATGTTCCAGAATTTAGAGCATTCATCTTGTCAAGCCCATAATTCTGTACTGCATACCTACTCATCACAAACTCTCCAGGGGTTAGCATAGATGGTACAACATCGCCACCCTTAGCAAATTTCTTAACAACACCACCATAGTTAAAATACTTTGGCCTTACTAATCCACCCATTGCATACATAGGATCAAGCTTAGGCAGCATACTGGATGTGCCCTGCATAATTCTTCCACCCTCAATAATAGTAGAAAGATAGCCAAGTGGTCCTAGTACCCTTGAGACTCCTCCAAATACTTTTGGCAACTTCGGTAATGAAGCAGTTCTTTTTGTTAACTTTTCAAATTTAGAAAAGTTTTCTGGCAATCTCTTTGTTGGATCATTTTTAACAATGTTCTTAGTTTCTTTTACGATGCTTCTAAAATCATTCATCTGTTGACGGTTTGTAAGATTTGGCTGATCTGCAAATCTAAATCGCTTCATAGATGATTTACTTCCACCAGAAATATCAAGAATAGTATTAATGGACCTAGTAAGATTTCCGCCACCAATAAGATTTTGCCTATTTATTGGACCTCTTGCTGGATCTACATAAGTCCACGTAGTACCTCGTGGCATCCTAGTGGCACCACCCAACACCTGTGCCTCTAGATACATGTTTCCTCTAGCCATTTCTGTAGCACTTCCCTGGCTTCCCATCTTCATAAACTGTCCTGGGGTAGGCTTTTTCAGCATATTTAGTGGTACTGCAGATCCTGGAGTTGCTCTGGCATCCGAAAGACTGTCTCCAAGGGTAAATGTTGTCCTATTTTTTACACTATTTGGTAGCATAAACTTGACTGGTCCGTAAGTGTCAGTTGCCCCTAATCCCAGGGCCTTGTATCCAGCAGCCAAGTTAGGATTAGTCAATGCTCCATATAGCGGTCTTAGTGCTGGATTTATATTTTCCTTAATTCCAAGCAACTGAGACTCTGCTCTTGGTCTAACCGATTGAGCATTAGTAGTTAATCCACGGAAGTTATTTGTGAAAGTAGTTCTAAAGCTTTTATCTCTCAATATGTTTTTTGCAGCCTCAGCTGATTGAGCAGTCACTACACGGGTATTTGGACTAGCTAATTCTTTGAAAAAGTTTTTTGTGTCTTTTGGAGAAACTGCAGCTGGTGCATTTCCATAATATTTATTTGCATTTGAATATTGTTCGAATGCCTGAGTCATAGTGGCAGAACGATTAGCTGTTGGAATAGAGCTATTTACCATTTTGGCTACATTTGCTGCCTGTGCCCTACCAACAGCTGGTGCTACGACTTTAGCAACTGTCTTTTTGGTAGATGCCATTAGTTGGCTTAGACTTGGCCTATCTGCAGAACCACCCTTTGCAAATCCTGGTATGCTGCCATTCTTATTGATAAAGTCTAGGAAGTCAACACCAAGCTTATTAACACTGGAAGCACGAACAACATACTCTCCATTAGAAAGCATTGCAGGAATAGAGTCTGATGTTGCTGTTCCCTTACCGTTGACAGAGCCACCAGTTGCATAGCCTGTAAGATTAAACTTTTTCTTAAGGTCATCGATAGCGTCAGTAATCTGCTTAATCTTTGCCTTAGCTGCGTCTAGCTGTTTCTGCCAAGCGTCACGCTTATCAAGAGCTGACTTTGCCTCAAGCATCTTGCCTTGGTTTGCCATATTTCTTGCATATCTGTCTGCATTTGCAATTCGCTCTTCAATATTTCCAAGGTCAGCAAGTTCCTTTTGTGCAGCTGGAAGGTTATCCTTACGAAGAATGTCAATGGCCCTCTTGGCATCAGCTTCTGTCATATTTGCAGCAGGGGTACCAGCACCATTTGATCCCCCAGAACCACCAGCTCCACCGCCAGCAGCATCTTGTGCATCCTTGACATCTTTCCATGCCTTAACAATCTTCTCAACGCTAGCTAGTGCAGTTGCTAGTTTTCCATCATACGCAGTAACCGAAAGAGATGCTAGCTTAATTTTGTTGTCAGCTTGCTCCCACTCAAGCTTTGTCTTATCAGCAATTTCAAGTCCACGCTTGGCCTCTTCTGCCAAAGCAGTTGCTATGCGGACACGCCTTTCTGCTGGCTCTAGCTGCTCTTCTTCGATCTTAGCAATCTCTGCAGTGTTCTTCTTTATTAGCTCTTCAATCTCAAGCCTGGTCAGCTTCTTCTTTTCGCCATTAACCATGACATCTACAGTCAGTGCCTCAAGCCTTGCAGATCTTTCTCTTTCTAGAAGGTCTCTAGAAGACTGGCTAAATCCTTCAGCATTGGTTTGCTCCAAGTCCTGCATTGCCTTAGCTGCAGCAAAGACATCGCCTTCTGCAATAGCTTGAGCTAGATTGATTTGCCTCTGTTGCTGTGCAGCAATTCTGGCGTTGGCTTTTTCTACCTCATCAAGAGCCTCTAGTCTGTCATCATAAGTCTTATTAATGATGTCTTCTTGTTCGACAAGCAAGTCTAGGCCATAATTTAGATCATCATTCTGATCTGAAATCTTTGCAATCTTTTCTTGTACGCTAGCAATAAGAGCCTCGTCGTCAGCAGTATCGATTCTAAGCTGAATATCAATTGCTTCTTCTTCAGCAGCAAACCTATCCATTGCACCAGAGAATGCTTCTTCAAACTCTGCAGTCATTCCCTCCAGAGTTCCAGCTGCTGCTTTCTTTGCTTCATTGAATAGGCCGATTTGACGAAGCACTTCGTCATTGAATCTTTCAGTTGATACCATTGCCAAGAAGGCATCATCCTCAACCATCTCTAGAGCATCTGAGTAAGAAACCCCAAGACCAATTAACCTAGTAACGGCAACTTGCTGCTGCCTACTCTTTGCTGCCGCTCTTGACTGAGTATTTGCAAATGATTCAACTGCATCTGCTGCTATTTGAATGTTATTTGCAAGCTGACCAAATTGGCTGAGTCCTCCAGAAACCTTTCCACCAACAAAGAACTCTGCAAACCGCTTTGGGTCTGTATCCTTTAGATCCATGAGGCCAGGGATTAGGCTTTCTGCTACGCCTGCGTTACGAAGCTTTTCTGCTAGCCCCTCTCCGCCAAAGAGCTTACCGATGTTTCCACCAAGCTCAGCATTTAGACCCTGAAGTGCATTCTTAGATGCTGTCCATCCCGTAGTTAGCTTTTGTGTTGCCTTAAACAGATCCCTTACTCTTTTAACCATGGCATCTAAGAAAGAGGTTTGTTTTTTATCATCTGTAGGTGTTGTTGGTCCTCCAGTTGTGGTATCTGTAAGATCCAGGTAGTCAATCAATGATTTTGCATAGTCTGCAGCGAGTTTTGCAGCAATCTTTGCTCTTTGATCTGTAGTATTTAGCTTAGAGTACGTGTTTTGGGCTGCAATCCCTCCAGCTATTGGATTTCCTGCAGCTGCTCCAGATTCAGCAGCCTGTCTTTGAATTTCTGCATCAATCTGATCTGAAGTAATTGTTGGAAGCACTGAAAGAAATACAGTTGTAAACACCTTCTTTTGCTTTTCTGGTAGCTTGTCAAACCATTCAGCATTGGCTTTCAGAGCATCAAATTCTGATTCATTAAGATCAATATCAAGCTTAAGAAGGTTCTCCATATTGAAGTCGCCAGTCTTAATAAGTTGATCTATTTCATCTAGGTTACCCTTTAGAGCATTAAGGTCTTTTAGATTATTTGGATTAATCTTAGGGTCAAGGTAGAATGCCATGACGTCTTCTCCACCTGGCAAAGTAGACATAAGAGAGAATAGGTCTAGGTATGCAGCATCTTGCTTTACTAAAACGCTTAGTGTAAGCTGTAGGTCAGAACGGCCTGCAAGCTTATTAAGCATTGTTACTAGCTCGCCACCAGCCTGAGTACCCTGGGATTTAATAACAGTAGAAAGATTAGCTAGGATATTAGTCTCTAGTGGCTTGCCCTCAAGACTGTCTAGGAGAGCATTAAAAGAGTCTGGCTTAATTGCACCTGTTGCAAGAGCTGCAGCAATATTTACAACAAATGGATTATCTTTTAGCCTATCAAGCTCTGTCTTAATAGACTCTGCAACTGACGCAAGTGGGCTATCTTTATACAGTGCAGTAAATTGGTCCATAAATCCACTAAGGATGTCTGAGCGACCCTGAGAGGTCGTCTTAGCATAAATATCCTCAGCTGCCTGCAGCTGCTTTGCCAAAGCTTTTTGAAGCTCAATTCGCTTCTCAACTCTTTCACTCTGTAGCTTTTCAAGTTTCTCTAAGGCCTTCGCCTCAGCAGCAGTATCCTTTATTGCTCTGGCATGATCAATTTCTTTTTGTACGGTAGCTTCTTTTTCATCATATATTAATTCAAACGTAGCCAGTGACTGCCTACCTGCCTCAACAGTAGACATTGTTGCTGACACAAAGGAACCTACCTGACCTGCGTCTAAGCCTATTCCAAATAGCTGAGAGATGCCGTCAACAACTGGACCAAGAATTTTAAGTCCGTCTAGGGCTGAATCAAAAATAGGAGAAAGTCCAAGGAACCTGTCTGCAATTTTTATATAGCCATCCATTGAGTCCAAAGACCCATCAATTAGATTTAGGGCAGCTGCACCAGCAAAGTTTTCTTCATTTCCAAGAAGAGTTTGCAAAGGCTGTCCAGAGTTTGTAATAAAGCTAGAAAGGACATCCCCTGTATTGCTTTCTAATTTTTTGCCATCTGGTCCAAACAAGCCAGTAATGTTGGCTGACACATTCATGCCAATAGACATATCATCAAGCTGTTGACCAATTGTCATAGCAATGCTTCTTGCTTGGTCTACTGTAAATATACCGCTGGCGATTCCATAAGAAAGTTCTTGGGAGAGTTTTGCCACTGCTGCCTGTGGACCAGCATCAGCAAGTGCCTTTCTATATTCTTCAACAAAAATCTTTCCTTGCTCAGAAGCGACAAAAGTTTCTCCAAATGGTGTTTGTCCTGGTGCATAGGATAGTGGCGTAAACTTGTTTTGCCTTACTCGCTCATAGATATCTCCAGAAGCAACCCTTCCAAATGTTGTAGCAATTGCATCAAGCTGTTGTCTGTTATTTACTAGACCGTCATTAAATGCGTCTGTATATTCTTCTGTATCCTTTAGTGGCGTAAATGCTTTGGTTATAGCTGGCGTTGCGGCAGCGAGTGCAGCTGCCAAGATCGCAACAATCTTACCCCACTTGGGCAGTGCTTTAGCCCATGAAGCTAGTCCCCTAAAGAACTCAGGAATTGATTTTCCAAACATCATAGGAATGCTTAGTGCAGTAGACCCAATAATTGCAGCTGAGGTTAGATCAATGCCAGCTCCCTGTTCGCCCTCGCCACCCTGTGAAGCATTAGCTGGTAGTACTGAAGGAATCATCATTGCTCCAGTCGCTACAAGACCAGCAATACCTGCAGCCTTTCCAAACCTACCGCTACGAGCTGACTTAGTTTGAGCAACAGCATCGTCTACGCTAGCAGCACTAGCAGCTTCAAGCTTTCTTAGCGATGCCTCGTCAACACCCATTGCCTTTGCAACATCGACCTTTGCAACTCTTACTGCCTTGCCATTTTCATCAAGGTAGGAGTATAGGATTCTTCCTCTGCTATCTGCCTTAGAAATAAGTCTGTTTGGATCAAATCCTCCAGGGAACTTCTTAGCAGCAACTTTACGAGTATTAGATGGCTTTCCAGCAGGTGCCTTTGGTGCTCTTGTTGCCTTAGCAGCAGCCTTAGGTTCAGCATCAGTTAAATAGCTACCCCTCTCAGCAGCAGCATTTAGAATTTTGGTAACAAATTCATCTGCCTGCTGTGTTCCAGAACGAATGGCAGCCCTAGAGGCATCATCTCTATAGCTTGGTGCTCCTGCAGACACAACAGGCTTTCCCTTGGAGTTAAATACTTGTCCACCTGTAAGGACTTCTCTTCTTCCACCCTGACCTGCGAGCTGCAGAACCCTAAACGTATCTCTTGCTTTTTCTAGTGCCTTTAGTGCTGGGCTGTTTGGATTTGCAGCCTTTAGATCACCAATAGAGTCTTTAATGATCTTGTAAAAGTCTCCCTCAGTTACAGCCTTCTTACCAGCTGCTGTCAACCTTTTTGCTACGGTATCAGTAAACTGCTTAATACCAAGATCATCAGAGCTAAGCCCCTCAATCTTTTTGCCATACATAGCAATAATTGGTTCCATAAACAGCTTAGGGAACTTCTTAACAAATTGTCCAGCATCTTTTCCACTCATCAGAGTGTCTTGTCTATTAAATGCTGCAGGCATACCAAATACTAGGTTTGACAGAGCTGTGCTATTTCTTCCTGTCGCTGCAGCCTCAAGAAGCTTGCCCTGAACTCTACCGCTGACCCTTGAAGCCATTTCAGTAGCCTGTTGTGGAGTTATTGTAAGTGGTGCATTTCCATGCGTTGCATTTAGCCCAGTCACAGAGCTTCCAGAACCAGAAAGATCTGAGAACCTAGCAGTTGTTCCAGCCAGGTTAAACAAGGTTCCAGTTCTATCCTTTAGTCTTTCATCAAATGATTTCTTAGTAATCTTTTGACCACTAGCTAGCATCTCATCAAATGTAGCCTGCATAATTGCATTTAGCTTTGGATCACTTTCAAACCTTGAAGCAAACTTTTCAATAGCCGTTCTATCTGATTGGCCTCCTACATTTTCAATACCCCTGATAAAGCCAGGAATATTGCCAGCAATCATTCCAGAAATTAGACCTCTGTACTTAGATGCCATCTTTGCAGGAATGACAGCCTCTCCAGGTGAAAGCATGGCAGGAACAACGTCTCCAGCCCCCTTAGGTCCAGGAACAGAAACAACTCCACTATTGTATCCAGTAAGAGTAGACTGTGTTGGCTTTGGTGGCTTTACTGCAGAGTGAATTGCGTGGAACTTAGACCAGTCAACATTTAGTCCATCACGCAATCTTTGAATCATTGCATTATATGCCTGAATTTCTGCTGGGCTAGAAAGCTTAAAGTCAGCGACTGTCTTTTCAAGTAGTGGCAATGCCCTCTTGATCTCTTCAATCATCTTCTTGTGATACTGCTGTGGGGTAAGATTTGCCATCAAGCCAACGGTAGACTCAGCAAAAGCCTTTCTTGCACCACCCTTAACACCAAGAAGGTTAATCATTGCCTGCTCTTCCATAGAAGGAAGCTTGTCAGCATAAGATCTTAGTCCAGATGCCCTAGAGAATACACCAGCTGGACCTACGTCAGCTACAACATTTCCGAATACGTTAGATGCAGAAAGGTCCTTATCTGCACGAAGAAGAGATGCAACTAATTGCTTAAAGTATTGTCCTTCAGTAAATTTGCCTACACCCTGAGCATTTACAAAAGTCTCATCTAGCTTTGACTCTAAAGCAAGGAACCTTCTCTGTCTTGTTGGATCTTGTGGGTCAGCAATTACTACAATCTTTTGCTCTGGTGCCTTTAATCCATGAACTTTTCTTGCAATCTCTGTAGCACGCATTTCGGCTAGAGCTGCTGCTTCGTCCATTACTGGCTTAACAAATACCTTGCTTCCGTCTGGCTTAGCGTATACGCCACCTAGACCAAATATTGGGAAGCTATGCCCAGTTGTTGGAGCAATCTGATGTCCATACTGTGTTGGAGGAACATTTGCATAGCTGCTCTGTTTAAATAGCGAGAATATCTCAGTAGCAGCTTCCCTGTTCTTTCTAGTGCTCTTTCCAGACCTTGGCATCCCAAGGAACACGCCTCTTGAAAATTCTGGAAGATTTCCACTGATCATGTCAGAGATAAAGCCACTGTACCTGGATGCCATCTTGGCTGGAATAACAGCCTCTCCTGGAGATAGCATTGCTGGCACAATGTCTCCTGCACCCTTTGGACCTGGTACAGAAATAACGCCCTTGTTATATCCCTTTGGATTAGTTCTCTTTACTGGACCACGGCCTGCTGCCGCTACATTGTATCTTGACTGAGCAGCAATTGCTTTTTCATATGCTCTGGTAAGTGCTTCAATACTTGTCTTTTCAAGCGTAAAGGTCTGAATAAGTTGCGAGTGAGTCTGGTCAAGAGACGCTGCTGCTGCAGCTGCTTCAAGCTGTTCGGTAGTCATATATGACATAGCAGAGCCAGAGCCAGTTACAGCTCCAGTAAATCTACCAATAATTAGCTTGATATTAGAAAAAAGCTTAATGAGGTTCGCTACACCGTTAGCCATTAGACCAAATGTCATAAGTGCTACTGGACCAATGCCTCCAAGAACTGCAATAATTGTCGTGATTGCACTCTTAGAACCTTCGCTAAGCTTATTAAACTCACCAAGAATCTTTGTAGCAAACTCTGCAACTGGGGTAATTATCTTAAGGAACTGCTCTCCCAAAGGAACTAGTGTTGCCTTGAGATCTTCAAGGGCTTTCTTAAACTTGTATCCAGTAGAATCTTCTACACGCTTCAACTCTCGCTCAGAAAGTATAGCCAACTCTTCTGTAGCGTTTCTAGTTAGTTTTAGTACACGGCTTGCCTGGTTGCCTTCCGCAGTAACGTTTTGGAATAGGGTAGATAGACGTGAAAACTGGAACTTACCAAACAGCTGCTCAATCGATCTAGCACGGCTTAGTGGATCAAGCGTGTCTAGGGCCTTAGCAAAGTCAATTACGATTCCCTTAACGTCGCCCTTGTTTGCCTCAACAATGCCTCGAAGATTAATGCCAAAACCTTCTAGGAACTTGGCAGCCTTGTCAGTTGGGTTAATCAAAGATGCAAGACCAGACTTTAGGGCGTTGGCACCTTCAGAAGCATTAATCCCACCTTCCTTCATAGCTGTCAGGAAGAATGCTAGATCTTCTACGTCTCCACCAAGCTGCTTTACTACGGGACCAGCTTTTGGAATAGCGATAGTCAAATCTTCAATAGATGTTACAGTTTGGTTTTCAACTGCGTTCAAGAAGTTAATCTTTTTAGCAAGATCTTCAGTAGCAGTACCAAATGCATTTGTAATAGAGATTGTTGCCTCAAGTGCTTTTTCTTGCTCTACCCCACCGAGAACAGCAAGCCTTGTTGCTTCTGTAACCTGTGCCGTTAAGTCTGCACCCATTTTACCCATAGCAGCTACATCAGCTGCGAGAGACATGGTCTTTTCTACAGCAATTCCATACTTAGTAAACTCTCTAGCAAGATCTTGAATCTGACCAACCATCTTGTCAGTTTCGTCTTGTGTAGTAAAGAGCTCTCCATAAACACGCTTAAAGCGTAGTGCCTGCTCTTCCATCTGCATAAATGTCTTGCCAGCAACAGTTCCAAGATATGCCAAAGGAACGGTAAAACCAACCATAAGCTGACGACCAGCCCACTGAGTGTTCTTACCAAAATTTAGAAGATTGGTTGATCCTTGCTTAAGAAGCTGATTAAGCACCTGCTGCTTTTGAGCAGCAATTGCCTGTCTACCAGCAAGGCTATCAAGGTCTGCCACAAGAGGTCTTACCTTGATTGCCTCTATAGCACCGTTAGCATTTCTACCCATCTTAATAAACTGGGTATTAACAACCTTTACCCTTTCACGAGCAACCTTTTCAATTAGGTCAAACTCGTTTTTGAACAGTCTACCGAAAGTCTTAGATGCTCCACCAGCATAACGGAAATACTCTCCCATAGAGAGTTTATTTTTTTCAAGTGCTGTTGTGAAAGACTCTGCACTACTTTTTACAGTAGTTAAAGATGCTGCAAACTGGCCAGTTGCATTGAGATTATTTATTAGGGCTCTTTGAAGATT
>JACCDV010475672.1_pt1 | contig 112244 bp, 120 predicted proteins | sample 7446131 | NCBI WGS metagenome assembly JACCDV01 (sample SAMN15323448, study PRJNA562643) | freshwater metagenome | isolation source: river surface water | place: USA:Blue River Watershed | collected 2017-08-17 | reverse complement strand
CCACCTCCGGTTCTTCTATTACTTCACTTTCCACCACATCAGAAACAGTCTCCGCTGGTACAGAATCGCTAACGGCTTCCTCAATCACCTCTTGAACAAATGGAAATAATTTAGGTGACTGCACGGCTGGAGCAACAGACACTGTTTCAGCTTCCGCTTCTGGCGCTGGTGACTCTTCTACCTCTGGCGTTATCTCCTCAGGAGCTTCTTCACTAGGCGCATCAGTGCTAGTACCACCACCCACTTCATCATCAGCTTCTTCAGAAACTACCTCCTCAGTCTGGGAAGAGTCGCCACCCTGAGGTGTAGTCTGGTCAGAACCAGAATTGTCTGTGTCAGGAGTTTGTATAACCTCTGGTTCACTCACCATAAACAGAGACTCATCTAGAAAAGCGGAGTTTTGAGTTGAGAAATCTTGATACAGCGCCCCCTCATCAATTTCACCAAGAAGAGCAAATTCTGAACCAGACCATGAGTCACTTGTGACCGTATCAGGCACAACTACAAGTTGCTGTGTAGTATACGCAGTTCTATCAATAGTGGCGTACACTAAGACAGCCAAAAGCAGCCCAAAAACGGCTAAGAACCACCTCGTAGTTTTGGTCAAAAAATTCTTAAAATACATTACACAACAACCCAATCCACCCATCCCGAGGTGTGTTAGGTTACCTATAAGTATAACGCACGCTCTGTTGCCAGAGCGTGCGTTATACGTTTTTTTATGTGGATTCCTAAGCTATTTTACTTAAGAATCGCTTTTACATCATTGATTTCCTTTTCAATCAAGGTCTCTGAGACCTCAAGCGCCTGATTAAGTCCTTCTACCGCTTCCTTTTCGGTCTTTGATAGACGTTTTCGCTTAGAAATTAAATCAATCTGATCATATACCTCATCACGTAAGGCAGAGAAGATTTTCTCCATCTGATCTTGCACTTCACGAGTTTCGCGGCGGAGTTTTTCTTCTTTAAGTTTAATCTGCTTTCGTTCGTACCAGATGTAGATTGCCTCTAGAACGATAACAACTAATAGGAAGAAGATGAATAGATTAACCGGGGTCAGATAATCCCAAATTGTTTTCACCTCTTCGGTTTCAATTGGTTTTACCCAGCCGGCGGTTATTAATACTGGCTTTGTACTCTCACGCTTATTACCAGCCTTATCTACCGCTACCACCTTAACAGTGTAAGTACCATCTTCTAGCTCACCAAGTAGATAACCCAACTTAGCTTCGTCTGGTGTTACTCTAAATGGTTCTTTGTCAGCTATAGTTACTTCGTAGTAATCAATTCCCGATGTTAAGTCATTAGCCTCAAAAGCAAGAAGCGGGAATGAAGAAGGTGTGGTTCCGGTTCTAATTTCTAGTTCAAACGGTTCAGGTGGAGTAGTGTCTATCTGCAGCTTTCTGTTTAGTACCGCTCCCCATCCTACTTGATTCTTAAACTGGATACTTAGATATTGAATACCGTCTTTTACAATATCTTTGGTAATTCTAAATTCTTCAACTGGAGGATCAACTATCGCGTCATCATTTTCACTTGGAACATTATCTGCTGAAGTAGCAATCTCCAAAGCCATGCCGTTTACATCAAATGGCAGAGTCCATGAGAATAGTCCTTCGGTATTGCTATACCAAACTTCCTGATCAAGGAAGGCTGGTGAACCAATCTCTGGAGCGCGTGGAGGGTCACCGAAGATAATCGCACCGCCATCCTCTTCTTCTTCTGGCTCTGCAGGAGCAGGGGTTGGTGTCGGCGTAGGTGTTGGTGTCGGTGTCGGAGTGGCTGCAGCAGCTACAGTATATGAAGCTGGGGTTGAACTTTGGTAGACATTCGTACCTAAACCATCAGCAGCCAAAACTGAAGCATTTTGAAAACTAACTGATGCCGAACCATCTTTAACTGTTCTAAAGGTTACATTTACAATATTTGAAGCTGTAGAAAAAGGCGAAGGACTTCCACCACCAAAAGTGACAGTACCTGCCGAATTAGAAAATGTAGGCTCTACAGTCCACAATGAAAAGGCTGAGCCATCTTTACTAACACTAACCACTGACAACAAAGCTGGATCAAATTTCAAAGTGGCTTCAACAGCGTTAATACTCTTCCCGGCCGGATTGACCCTGACCGAAGCAGTAAAAGTTTGACCGGCTGTATAAGAACCAGTACCCGGTGCCAGTTGGAGTGTGGCGGCAAAAGCTGAGACAAAAGATAATAAAAAGCCTACAAAAGCCAATCCAATAACCTTGTATAGATTTTTACCAACCTGATTTAATAATATATGTGTCATAAATAAAGTACTGAAGAACATCAACTGGCCAAATTAAACCTTAGGCGGTTGCCGTCTTGGCTGCTCCACCTTAAGTCGTACTCTTTCCTTTTCTGAAGATTTTAGTAAAGGAAGAATCAGTATTAAAACACCATTTTTTATTTTGGCCTCAGCTTTTTCTATTTCTACACTCTCAGGCAAAATAATTCTTCGATAGAAATCTCCCCATATACACTCTGAAGCGAAGTAAGCTCCTTCTTCTTTTTTCTTAGGAAAAACAATATATTCGGGTCTTACTCTCCTTCCTTCAATCAAAACGATATCAGCATCCCCTTCTATGGAAACGTTTACGTCATTCATGTCAGCACCTGCTGCCTGTGCATAAATGATAATAGAACTCTCTGTTTGATATACATCAACATCAAGCTGAGCTACTTTGTCTACCGCCGTCTCTTCAGACTCCGATTGTAACGAAGACTGACCGGCTCTTACTCCACGATTTTTTAATCTCTGCAGAAAGGACATATACTATATATTATATAGATTGCAAAAAAACTTTTTAGACTTTACCCACAAGCTACATTTATATTTTAAAACCAGACTAACATTGGTTAATGTCTACAGAATCTATACAGCTTGCGCAAATGATACCAAAACGCTTCACCCGACCTTTAAGCACTACCCTGTCCAAAAGTTAGCCAACGAAACACGCAGTGTCGACTATGACGAACTTAAGCAGAAACAAGGAGTGCGAAGCACGACTATGTTTTGCTTATGCAGGCGCTTAGCTGCGATTCGACCTCAAGGGGAGAATCCAGCTGTAGCGAGCTGCACTCCGATGCAACTTTGATTTCGACCTAAGGGAGAGAAATCAAGGTATGCAGCCGGAGCAAGTGAGCCCAAGGCTCTTAGAGACCCTCTTAACTACCCAGTCCAGTTGAACAACAAAATAGAAAAGTCAGTCAAACTCACTTTACCATCACTGTTAATGTCAGCCGAAGGATTAGATGTTCCACCGTTTGTATTCCACCAGAAAAGCAAAATAGAAAAGTCTGTAAGGTTGACCTTACCATCACGATTCAAATCCGCACTAGTAGCCCTAGTCGCCGCCTGACCAACACCATATAAAACGTAAGCTGAGAAGTTTGTGCTAGCCCCTCCAGAGACCTGAGCACGGGCTCGAGCCTTGTATGTACCGTTGGTAAACCCGCCTGTCTCTAGGGATATAGACCAAGCACCACTAGCATCTGCTGTTGCGGTGAGCGTTTGCTTTGAGGCAGAAGATTTATCTTTTTCGTTTTCAATCGTAATAGTACTATTAGGAATAGTATAACCACTAATAGTAGCCGGTGAACCAGGCGTTACTGGGTCAGGAGTAATCTTAAGCGAAGGAGCAAGGTTGATATTTGACAGCGCCGAAGTACGGGCACCAGCCACAGTGAAAGAGGTACTAAAGGTGCTGGACTTAGTCTGAGCTTGATCAACCGCATACACACCAAAAGTGTAAGCACCTCTAGCAATAGCATCAATTGTTATCTCGTAACGACCGTCGTTACCAGCCCTTACATTTTCAGCGGCCTTTCCATCAACAAGCGCATACACAGTGGCCCTTGGTGAAGCAATACCAGAAATTATAACCTTACCGTCACCACTGCGATAAGGAGCATCTGCACTTTCAAAACCACCACCAGCAGTGTCTCCATCATCCTCACCACTGCCACCCCCACCCCCGCCACCACTACCACCGCCGCCCGAAGTTCCACCTTCAGTTGGTGCCTCACCATCAGAAGAACCACTAGTACCACCGCCACCAGCCCCACTACCCGTTCCGTTATTACCAGTACCAGTTCCGTCTCCGTCAACATTTCCTTCAGTGTTAGATTCACCAGACGGTGTAGCTGTTACATAAAACTCAATCACGTAGTCGTCTGGGTTAAAGTTTCCTTCGTCATCTATACATCTAACATAAAAGCGCTGCATGGAGTCAGGGACTACTGGCACTACTTGAGTATGGTAAATCAAACCAGTTCCCGAAAAGGTGTTGGACATGGCCGAATACTCGGTACCGGGCACTAAGCTATACTTACAAACAGCAAACTCATCTGTCTCAAGAAATATTTCCACGTTCAAACTAACACCAGTAATCGTTGAACTAGGTGCTCCATTAAAACGGTAAGGCGGTATCTCTTCTGTGGTGTCTACTGGCCCAACTCCAACTCTATTTATAACCGCAATCAAAAAACCAGCATTAGCCACCAAACCTCCGTCAAATACCTCCACCTTCATTTGTTTGGTACCGATAGACATGTCGTTAATGATTGGCTTTATATCAGCCGGAGTAGTGGTTGTACCGGTTGAGGTACTAAACTCTTCACTAAACTCAAGTGATTCGGCGGTATGATTACCAATTTTTAAGTCTAATCTTGCCCCACTAGAAATACCACTAGTAGTGTTTAGTGTATATCTAATCATTCCTGGTGTACCAGGGACAATTTCTACTAAATCGCTAGCCGGTCCATGGACCTCTCCAGAATTTCTTGGGCTACCATTAACCAGCAACTCAACGTTTCTTTCAGCCGCAAAAGTAGTGGTTCCGAGTGTTTCAAATCCAGCTGGTGGCGTCACCTCAATTACTGCACCGGGATTTAGATTTGTGCCTATCGTAAACGATAGAGTGTGATTAGAACCCATCCCAGGAGCAGAGTCAGAAATAGTATCTTTATAGCTACTGATATTTCTGGCAAAAACCAGTTCCGGAAAAAACCAGAGTACAACTAAAAAAGCCAAAACAAAAGTAACCACGAGTGACGTCCAGGCTTTTGCTACGTTATTCATTACACATATATTATATCCCCCATCCAGCAGGCAAGGAGTCTGCCAACGTGTACAACCCTAAACTTTAGATAAAGTTATTTGGTTTACACTTTTTGTTTTCAACGTAATCGGAGCTCGGAGATAATCCAGTACATAATTTAGGATAATCAGACAAAGCAAAAAGAATACAATGAAGCTGAGGACTACCGTTGAAGTATTACTCGCTTGTCCACCCTCACTTACATTTACTGCGATAAGGCGCTCCTTCGCTGCCAACTCCCCCTCCAGTTCAGTTATGCGGTTTGTTAGCTGGTTCAACTCGTTGGGCTCAACTGAAGCTTTGACACCTACCACGGTAGCTACATGACCAGTGGCCAAGTCAGCAATTTTGACAGTATCTTTACTAATCAATCCGCTATCAAAGACCAAAAGCATGGCAAAAGTCAAAACAGCAACCCTTAAAAAGCTGTGATATAGACTATTGCTTAAGACACCAACTTCCATATTTGGTAATTATATCACTACGCAAATAGCAGTAGTAGAACAATAAAGAATAGACCAGAAAGCGCAATCATCGACAAAATAACTAGGAGTGTTGGGAACTGTCCTGAACGACGAGTTCTTACAAGACGACGATTACTGATTGAAGAAGCTACCGCTAGCGAGCGTCTGACATATAGTTTTACTGACACCAAAACAATCAAGAACAATACTGCCAAGCTACCGAGAGCTGGGAAAACAATATTGGTTGGCAAAATCCAAAAAGTCACTGTACTAGAAATAGTCTGCTTCTTCCCTTCATCTCCATAAACCAAACTTAGCACCGCTTCATAACGACCAAAGCCTGGAGTCTCATCCTCCCAAACTAGAGTAAAATCTCTCAATCCTTCACTACGGGCTGTCTTTGGGAAAACTCCAGACTGGCGATCATTAAAATTCAAAAGGGCCACTCTTTTACCAAACATGTTTACCACCTCAAGCGGGCCGGTTGGCTTCACTAAAGTATTTCCTTCATTTTCGATGCGAGCACTGAACTCAACATTGGTTGAGCCATAAATATATTTGTCAGTAGCAAACTGTCTGATACGCGCTCTTTCGGTCACATCACCGGCAATGCGAATACTAATTATGTTGGCCACTTCATAGCCAATACCCGCCCCCGAAGCGCTTAGCTTTGGCGGCTCCACCGATATCACAATACTACCGAAGTGACTACCCGGACTCACATCCTGAGGCACCGAAAGCAAAAATGTAATATCCCGACTCTGGCCAGCCGGCACAAAAACTTCTTCACCATTTAGGGTGACCCAGTCAGAAAGTTCATAACCGGTTTTCTCTGAAGTCGTGTCAGCAAAGATAGGATTGCCCCCATCTTGAACACCTACAATGTCTCGCTTTGAGAGAAAGTATGTTTGATCGATACCACTGAGGTTTGTTACTGTAGTAGAAAATTGCCTAACATCTCCCGGCTTAAACTGCTCCGCCGGATCAATCACTGCTGGACTTATACCCACACCAGCACTTGGCTCTTGGGCAAAAGCTAGCTGGCCACTAAAGAATAAAGAAAGGAATAATAAGGTCGCAGCAAAAACCGATAAAATACTACGTCGTGAAGTTGTGTTCATAATACATATATATGTTAGCATCCGAGTAATAAGAATCGGTTATTTATAAACAACAAAAAACACCCAGAGGGTGTTTTTTGTTGTACTAACTCAAACTTAGAAAGTAGGAGTTGCGATATACATCAGAGTTGTAGTGTAGTCATCTCCCGCTTCCTGAAGTGGAGTGATAGCTACCTGATAGCCGATAGTGGCTGAACCAACGTCCTGAGTTGTACCATTAGCTGAACCATTGTGTGAGAAAATCGCACGTGGAGTGGTACTTGCCGCGACCCAACGATCCCCGCTGCCTCCGTTGGCAAACTCACCAGTATTTGGTGTACCAAAGATACCACCAGTACCATGATCAGAGTCGTCAGAAGTAAGTCCCCAATGTCCCCAAGTATTCTCATCTAGAAGTGAGTTTGATGGATTTGCCCATGCTGCCGGAGTGTTGGTGTAAGCACCATTCAGAAATCCGTCGATATCTGCACCAGTTGATGACTGTAGGTTACTGTCCTGCTGGACTGTAACTACGAATCCATCATCAGCGTTTGTCTCTACTGTTAGCTCTTGAGCTAGAGTATAGACACCATTTGGAGCTAGAATTCCAAATGGAATCTCTGTAGCTGTAGAGGCACCAGTGGTTGAGGTACCGTTTACAGTAGTTGATGTAGCTGTTCCGGCTACTACGAAGTTGAAGATTGTCTCCACTTCAGCAGTAACAGTAACGTAGTCTACAATCGCTACACGAGTACGTCCCTGGTCAGCAGGTGTAGCCACTACGATTTCGTATGACTGCACTGTAGCTGGGTTAGTAATCTTGCCATCAGCGATGATAACGCGAACGTTATCTGTACTTGAAGCAACAACACTGTTAAAGGTGATAACCTGACCTACTGCAGAGAAACCTGCAATAGTATCTGGTGTACCGTTTACAGTGACTGTAATGTCTCCTGATACAACAGTGTTAACTCCTGTGAATCCAGCTGGGAACGTGATAGTGACGTTGTCACCAGTTCCGAGTGCTGAACCAGCAGGAATAGTGAACTCAATATCGTGAGCTGAGGTCACAGACGGACCAGAGTCACTTAGAGTGTCACTTATGTTAGTAAGGTTAGCTGCTTGTGCGGTTGAGTAAACTCCGATTGACCAGAGTACCGTTGCGCACGCAACGAGCATCGCGACTACCCGGTGCGTAAAGCCAACGTGAGTTGGTGTTACGAACATGTTTTATTATGAAATTAAATTTGAAATAACTACGTTCTGCGATGCGACTTTTGCAAAACTAACCGATTGAAGTTTTTGTGGAGAGACGCGTAAGAAATTTTTTGAAAAGACTCAGCCAATTTCGATACGTCTTACTTCAATCGTCTACCAATTATTATACTGCATTCTAAGACAGCTTGTCTGATTAGTATTGTTGATAACTACTTGAGCATAAGACACTTGTATAAAATATTTGGCTTTATATATAAATTTATTTATGTTTTTAAGGTCAATCATTTTAAAAGCCTTCAAGAACAAGTGTCTTTATGGCTAGGCTTTTACTCTCTTGAGGTCACGCCACGAAGTTGTATAGGCCGGTGAGAGAGTGGCACTTTTACTCTTCCAAACCGCTTCATATTTTTTAGTCCGACCCAGCCTTAGCACTTCACTACCGTGCTTTTTGGTTATTGCCGAAAGCGTGTTGCTGATTAATTTTGTTTTTTCAGATTTAGCGTCTTTAAATAAACTTTCGGTTTGCGAGCCTAAGGTACTAATCTGCCCCACGACCACCCCTGCTCTTTTGTAAGGAATACCAGCTTTAAAACACTTATAAAATAAATCAGTAACCGCCTTTTGAATAGTAAAAATATCATTGGTTGGTATAGTCAAATTTACCGAAAGACTAGAAGCATAATGACTATATGAACCCATTCTTGACGGGGCGATAATTACCCGCACTTCAGAAGCCAGCGCCTGACTAGCCACCAAATCATGAGCACACACAGAGGAATGGTACAAAAGCGCATCTAGTACTATTTCAGGCTTAGTAACAGCCCCACTAAACGATCTAGTACTCATAAAAGATTGCTGTAATAAACGTCTTGGGGCTACGGCATGATAAGCGCCGCCAGAAAGCTCTTTTTGCAGTCTTACCCCCTCCACCCCAAAACGGGTATCTACTAGCCTGGGCGATAGTGCTAATAGATCACCAATACTTTGTAGTCCAAAACTCGCAAATGCTTTAGCCCTTTGCCCGCCCACTCCCCAGAGTGTACCAAGTTTTACACTCTGCATTTCTCCACGGCAAAACTCCGGTGTGGCATAAAAGACACCACCAGCGGTTTTGGCTCGCTTACTCGCCAGCTTAGCAATTGTCTTTGAGGGACCGACACCAATCGAAACCGGTATACCGACCGCTCGTTCCACCACCCGTTTCAGCTCCTCCATAGCAGCTACTGGATTAGCACTTTCAAAAGTAAAGAAGCATTCATCTATTGAATACTGCTCAATATCAGAGTAATGCTCTCTAACCACATTAAAGACACGGGCGGACACATCACGATAGAGCGCAAAGTGCGAAGAAAAGATTTCTGCCCCCATTTCCTGGAGCATGTCTTTTATCTGAAAATAAGGGACACCCATTGGTATTCCTTTGTCCTTTATCTCTTGACTCCTAGCCACTACACACCCGTCGTTACTTGATAAGACCACAACCGGGCACATTCTTAAGTCGGGGCGAAACAACCTTTCACAGGAGACGAAGAAGTTATTGCAATCAATTAATCCAATGTGTCTAGACATCACTATATGATACACTCTACCTTATGCACGCACCAAACCAATACTTCCGAGCCGGAGCCGGATCAATCATTTTTACTAAAGACAGAGAAATCTACGTTTTTGAAAGAAGTGACAACCTTGGCACTTGGCAATTTCAACAAGGCGGTATGGACGAAGGGGAAAATTCCGAAGAGACACTCTGGCGAGAACTCGAGGAAGAAACGGGTCTTAAACCGGAAAACTTTACTAGGATTATCCCCTACCCAAATTGGCTCTACTACACCTATCCTAAGGAGATGCGACACCGCCTTAAAGATCCTAATGCCCTTGGCCAGATTCATTGTTGGTATTTCCTAGAACTAAACCCCGGCCACACCATCGATTTGTCTCTAGCTAAAGACAAAGAGTTTGTAGCTGTTAGGAAGATGAAATTTGCTGATTTCTTAAATGAATACAAGGATTTTAAATCTGAAGTCTTTGCCGAATTACACAACTTTTTTAAAACCAACATATAAATCTAAAAAACCGGACCAAGTGGTCCGGTTTTTTAGTCCTAGAATAGTTTCCAAAGATTCTGATCTTCTTCTCCGTCAATCTTAAATAAAGCGATGCCACCAAGTCCATACTCTTTGGCCAGCTCTACCTTTTCACCAATCGCCACGGCATCAGAATAAGTAGCGAACCGCACCGTCACCTCTTTACCGGTCTTATTGGCATAAGCCAAGGCTTTAGCGGCATTCTCAAAACCTTTTGGAGTTCTGCTTAGTGTTTTATTGGATTTTAGCTTTTTAAATTCAGAAGTAGTTGGGAAATAACTAAAAGCTGCTTCTCCACCCTCGGTTCTACCAGCTTTTACTTTATACTCCTTAATCAGTTCCTTAAACCTTGGTACATTTAGTGTACCGGCCAATTTGTAATCCTTATACCAATCAGGAGCCACCGTCACGTCCCAAGCTCGACCATAAGTTGGCACACCTAGGAATACTTTTTCTTCTGGAAAATCCTTAAGTGCTAGCTCTACCACCTTCTCCACCCATTCTTTGTCTGCTACTGGCATGTATGGCACACCCGCTCTTTCACTATTAAGCTTTATATCAGCCCTCTGCTGATCATAAGCCATAATCTCAATACGATCACAATGTTTAGCAATCTCTTTGTAGTCGTTGGCATACTCAAGTGGGCTAGGAATCACCTTATAAAGTGATTCAGGCGGGGTTCGAGCTTCGATAGCACAGGTTAGTAACTTTGAACCCAAACTAGCCTTCAGTTCCTTAAGAAAGAGCGAGAAGTCGTCTTTGGTTTCAGATTTCTTTTGTTCATAATCAATGTTGATACCATCAAACTTACCCTTTTTTACCACTTCAGTAATCTCCTTAATGTGCGCCTTACGCTTGGTCTCATCACTGAGTATCTCATCTATCATCTCGCCATCAAACCAAGCAATAGTTGGAATAATAAGCACATCTTCTTTTTTGGCTTTAGAAATGAAAGTTTTCCAGTAGCGGTCACCAAAATCTGTCTTTGCCTCTACCAAACCATAGTCATTAACCTCATAAGCAAAAGGGTAAATGGTGTCTAGTTTTTTGATTTGTTTTGTGGCACTTTTTACACCAGCTTCCGCTGACCAATATGGTATCCAACCCGATACCAGCACCTCTTCTTCAGCCGCCAAAGCCGCTGGCGCCACCGCCATAAACATTAAAGTGATTATGACACTTAATTTTAATGTATTTTTCTTATTCATTGCCTTACTCATATTGGTACTGACGCACCATCTTATTAATTCTTACAACAAAACCTATAGTGCTATTAAAACACACGCACACTACCAGTGACCACTCCCCAAATATAACAGTCGTCATTATCACTAATGGCAATTGGCTGATAAGCGGGATTTTCTGATACTAGATATGTTCCCTCTTTTCTTTTCTTTAGTCTCTTTACTACCATTTCTCCAAAAACTGCCGCCACCACAATAACACCATCTTCAATTGGTGCTACTCTATCTACCACCAAAATGTCCCCCGAATAAATCCGCGCCCCTTCCATTGAATCTCCTTCTACCTTAACAAAAAAGGTTGAATCGGGGTGTGTCACCAGCAGTTCATGAACATTGAGGCTTGCCTCCAGCTCATCATCACCCGGAGCTGGAAAACCGGCCGCTGGCCTAGAAGCAAAAAGCGGCAGAGCCTTAGCTACTTTATCGGTAGTTGATTCTTTAAGTTTTCCTTTTAGTCTCACTTTAGTCATACTTTTAAACAGTATACAAAAAACCCACCTTCATAGCGAGGTGGGTTTTTTCAAGCTATAGGCCCAAGTTAGTCGTATCAGCCAAAACCACTTGGCCAGTTAGTGTTATGTGAAGATAAAACAAAGAGGCCATAACAACTAGGAGAGCTAGACCATAAGCCATCTGTCTTGGTTCTGACTTATACAAAGAAGCTACAACTGACAAAAGTAATAACGAAACCACCATTACCGAGACCAACATATAAACCAGCTGCAGGGTCTTATTAGGACTAGTTACCAAACTTTGCCACCAAGATGAATAAGAAACTGACGACTCATCTAGACCGCTTACCTCAGTCTCTTTAGCTGGCAAACCAGAACTAGTTGCAATATAAGTAGAAACCGTCTCCCAATTATCACTCTCACTTAAAACCACCGATGCTGGGGCCGGATTATCAGCCTGAGCAATTAGTTTCTCCTCTTCTGAAGGCTGGGTTTTTACCACTTCACTAGAGATGATCTTTTCGGTCACTGGTGCTGTTTCTGTCACTGCTGCTTCCACTTTTGACTCTTTTACCTGACTTACCACAGCAGCGGCCGGTGTTCCAAACAGTTGCACCACAAACACCGTCGGAAAGCCATCCAGCATTCCTTTGGCGGTACCAACACCAATTTCTGTATAATTTGAGTTTACAATATTGGCCCGATGGGTTGGCGAGTTCATCCAAGCCTCCACCACCGCATCTGAATCAGTAAAATGCACAGCTAGATTTTCCCCAGCGTGAGCATATTGGTACGACACCTGATCAAACCAATACCAAGGTGAGATACCTTCTGGACTATAATGAGCAAAATAATTATTTTTAGCCATATGCTCGGCCTTTAGCTCAGCTGCCTTATCAAGTAAAACATTTCTAGTTAGTTTTACCTCACTTACACTGTCTCTTTCTATATTAGTGAGATCTACCACCACCGCTGGCAATACTGCCCCCACCAACCAATCAGATTTCTGCCAAAACAGCGCCTGAAGACTAGCTAGCGCAAAAGACAAAAGTACCAAGAGGAACATTCCACCCATTGCTACTTTTTGAATTAGGTACGGTGAGTAGCGATTTTTAAAACTAGGTATGGTCCAGTTTTTTCTTTTCATGACAATATTGTATCAACAATATACTCAGCCAGAAAGCACTATGAAGGAGCTACCAAGCTAGCGTACACAATTAGGTTATGAGTGTAGGCCTGCTGACCCTTTATATAAATACCAGAGCAAGTAATCAGCCTAAGACCAGCATGATCAATGTTTCCATACACCCGTTCCGTTGGAAACTCTACCTGTTTTGGTCGCTCTAGTGAGTCAACCTTGAAGTGAGCAATCGTACCATCCTGGCGTTCGATATACACATCATCTCCTGGCTCAAGCTGTCCAAGATAAAAGAAAACCGCCGGACCAGTATAAGAATCAACATGACCAAGCACCACCGACGGTCCAATCTCTCCAGGAGTAGGACTATACTTATACCAACCAACCTCAGTGTTAGAGTCTGGAACCTGTACCTCTCCTGAATCCAGGATATCAAGCGGAGGAGTAAAGGTAGTATCAATTGAGAGCTTGGGTATTCTTAAGCGGACCGGTTCAGATTCCGACATATAAAGAGCATCCTCATTAATCACCTCAGCAACTGCAGCAACGTTTGCCTGAGGAGCTGGCTTTGGTCTATCTGTTGTATTTAATAATAAAGAAAAAATAAATACCGAACACAACACACCGGCCAAAAAATATCTAAATGTAGAAGCATGAACATCAAGAAGATGTTTAAATTTGTCTTTCATACCTAATTTTATGCTCTTTTTAGGGGCTTAGCAAGAAAAAACCGCATGCCCTATAGGGCATGCGGTTTTTAATATTAGCCTTATTTTATAAGGTTATTTCGTCTAGTTAGCAGCAATAGCTGACCGAAAGTTAGACTATTGAAGTTTTGTGAGGTTCCGCCATGACCGGTCTTTGGAGAACCGTCAGGAATGACTGAGACCTGCTCACCAAGCACTCTTGGTGCTGGAGTAGCGTTACTAAGAGCTCCTCTTGATACTCTAGTACCACTTGATCTACTGCCACCATTACTTCCGCCGCCAGAAACAGTGTCATTTCCAAAATTGTTTTCACCGTATTCTGAAATCATAACTGCGGCATGCGCTACTGGTAGAAGGAAACTCTTTACAGTTTCAAGGAATGACATATCTCCCGGAACTACCACTACATGAGACTCTTGTGTAGTACGAGCCCAACCAGACTGCACCTCTTCAGTAACTGTCCAGGTACCAGCTGGTACATCAAAGTAGTAATAACCATTTTCGTCGGTTTCAGTTGTTCGATTATCCCCTTCTCCGTTGGTAATCTTAACTACCCAACCAGAAAGATCTTCCTCAGACTCACCCTCCATCAACTCTTCTCCTTCCATCTCGCGACCGTCCCAAATCTGGTTGGCATTATCATCATGCCAAACATAACCAGAAATTCGGTATAGGTCATCACCATCACCGTCGCCACCACCAGTCTTACATTCCGCTGACTGTGTGTCAGTAATAGTTAGGTTATAAAGTAGTCCAGCTGGGTTCACCTCAGGACTTTCAGTTGGATAAGCATTGTTGGTCACGGTTATCTCTAGAGTGTTTAGACCCTGATCTACCTCGGCGGCCACATTATGAGTATCCACGCTTGAGAAGTTGTCCTCAGTTGGATCGGCGGCCACCTGTACACCATTAAGCTTTACTACATAAGTGTTATCTGTAGCGATATCTAATACTGCTGCAGAAACTGGACCATTCCAAGTAAAAGTCTTGATGAAAGTCTGTGTAGTAGTACCCATTGGATCTTCTACCTTATAAGAACTCCAAATCCACTCAGCCACTGAATCAGTTAGGCTCTGTACCCAACCTGGATGTACCCAAGCCAAGACAGCGTTTGTATCTACTTCATCATCTACCATATTGGTAGTATCACTTATTACAGTCACCTTACATGAAGGGGTCGGTTCCTCTGGCTCTGGTTCACGTACTAGACAAAGCACAGCATTATCTAGCAAAGTACCATAACTGTCCGATAGGCCATTATCCTCAAACGAAATGTCGGTTGAAGCACCATTAGCAGTAAAGGTCTGACTATGAGTTGTCCAAGTATTTTGGGCAATATCTGTACCATCAGCCGTTACTGTCATTAGTGAAGTAGTGCCAACAAAGGCTTCTACACTATTGTGAAGAGCACTATCACTATCTGGGCGGGCTGAGAAATCAAAGCGCAGCTCATAAACAGCACCTGGAGTAGTAGTTACAGTCTGAGTAATACGAGTTGAAGCATTACCGTCTAGTTCTACATTCTGCTCACCCTCTGAAGCTCCGCCGTAGAAGTTGCGCCACACCTCAAGTCCGTCAGATAGACTAATAGCCCAATTTGCTACTGGATTGAATATTCCCCAATCTCCGATTACTACCGGCTCCTCAAAAGAACCATTTTTAAGTAGATTGCCGCCAATCTTACACACTGGCTCAGCCGGTTCAGTGTAATAGTTTCCAAAATTACAGATATTTCCGATAACTAGAGGCTTGATTCCTTCCTCAAAAGTAAATGAACAAGTATTACCGTTTGGCGCAGTCTGAGTCCAATTAGTCTGCTGCTCTTCAGAGACCACATACGAACCAGCTGTCACACTAAAGGCATACTCACCATTTTCATCAGTGGTGGTAGTAGCAATTACTGCTCCAGCCTCATCCTTCAAAACAATCACCCAATTTTCAATACCAACTTCCTCGTTGTCCCAAATACCATTTTTATTGGTGTCATGCCACTTAGCACCAGTAATTGGATATTTAACCACCGGTACCTCCTTCGGAACGTTGAAAGCTACACAATTATAAGTCTTATTAAGCTCGATACCATTTACATAGTCATAGTTGTCATAATTAATGGCGTCGTTGTGACAATAAAACTCAGCTGAAACATTGTTTCCATTTGAACTGTCAGCCTCGTGAGTAAAGGTAATATAGCCTGGCTTCAAAACCTCACGGAACCAAACCTTAGTATTTCCTTCAAGCTCGGCAGCGGTTAGCGTAAGAGAAGTTTTGCCACTACCATCAGTCTGACCAAAAGTGGTCCAATTACCTCCAGCCGCACCAACCAAAGTATCACCAGGGTCGATAGTCTCACTATCTAGCACCCACTCGAAGTCCCAACCAGAAGCTAGGCTACATCCAGGATGAGCCGCCACCCAATCAGCTGCCGTTGTGGCGGTAATATCTGGTCCACCAGCACCCCAGTTAGGCAAATCAGCCTCATTAGTACACACCACCTTTGAGGCTACAAAAGTAGCAACCTTAGCTGGTGGCGGTGGTAGCTCTCTATAGGTATTAGTGATGGTACAGGTCTTAGTCTGTCCAGCCACTACTGTCACCTGACCATTTTCATTACAATCACCACCAAAAGTGGCGGTAAAACCAGCCGGTACACCAGGCTTAGCTATCTCACTAACAGTATAAGTACCTGGCTTAAACTCATTCTCCTTCTTATTTTGATTATCCTTTACTTCCTGCTGTCCTACATAAAGCTTAAACTCTGAAGCCGGCACAGAAGTAGTACCAACCACAACTTTATCAACAATAATAGTTCCAATGTTTACACAATCATTATTCCAAATTGCCTGACCATCAGCAGTCCAGTTCTTAGCAGCGCCACTTGGATTACCATCATCATCCTTATCAGGAACAATATCATTACTATGACCAGTATGACCCTTAGGACCAGTTGCCTCTAGATCAACAGTATTTTGTTCGTATTTACCACCCTGACCTTCTGCGTAATGACAGATGGTAATTTTTGGATTCGACGGTTTTGGCCCACCACCTCGCATCAACATCATCATCGGCTCTTCAGCTGGAGCTTCTTCAGTTACCACCGTCTCATCTTCAGTCGGCGCTGGATCTTCTGTTGCCGGTACCGGTTCTTCAGTTGCTGGTGGCACTACTTCACCAACAGTCTCAGCTAATGCTAGTGGCACAGATGAAAATAGCATTGCCAACAAAGCCAACATCGCCACAATCTTGTTAATAAACAAATCTGCTTTTGTGTAGTTCATAATATTTAAAAATTTATAAAACTTATAATTGAAGTGAAGCTAAAATTCCCACCAAAGCTTCGGCTCTACGACAATTTTACTCCCCCTATATTCAACTAGCAATATTCGCTATATTATTTGTAGTAGATTTCACAACAAAAAACCGACCAGACTAAAGTGTCTTGTCGGTTTTTGTAATTTTACCAGGCCACAGCTGCTGGTCTTGGCAAGCTTCTTATTAGTTCTCCGCAAACCGTACTAGAAGCCATCATTTCCATCTTTTCTTGTCTAAATGAATCAATCTTTTCTCTGGCTCCTTGTCTGATTTTATTCAATTCATCACCTTTGTATGGCCTCTCCTGCACCCAAGGCATAGCTCCACAAACATGGAACAAAACCTGCCCCTCCAACACCTGTCCAAACACTCTAACTTTTTCACCTCTTTCAAGGAGACTACGCTCCATACTATGAAGTTCATCAAGCTCCAACTGCCAAGCGGTACCAGCTGCATCAATGAAGCGAGCATCAGTGTCGCCACTTTCACGCACCATCATCATAGTACCCACGAGACGACCCTCATCTGGATTTTGCCACCACCGGAGCTCCATCTTTTCTTGAGAAGGATAACTTCTGGCCCAGGCCCCCATCTGTTTATCTAAACTAAATCCAACTCCAGCCATATGAAGCACCACACCAAAGACCACGCTCAAAAACAAACTACTGCCGAGTATTTGCCAAAGCGGATAGCGATAGCCACGCTTAGTGTGACGCATATTAAAAACCGCAAACCCAACCATAATAATAAACAAGCCGAGCCAAAGAGTTGGCAAAACCTCCACCACAAAAGTGGCAAAATCACGGTGCGTAAGCTCATAGAGCGCAAATCTTTGGTGCGATACCACAAATAAAGCTACCGCGATTGATATTGCCCCTAACACTACAGTAAGCACCCACATCACCCAAACCGCTGACTCCTGAGTCGAATAAACCCATTTGGCTCTTGGCTTTACTTCTTCGGCCGCAATCTTATCAAACACACTGGCTTTTAAGTCAGACAGAGAAGAAGCAGGGGCTGTCACCTCGACCTCACGGACTATCTTGTTTTCATTATTGTCAGGCTTTTCCATATGCTTTATATACGTAATTTGTGTTCGTTTATTTCATTTAACAACTGCTTCTTACCCCTAGAGATAAGCGTACCTACCGAACCAATCGGTATTCGCAGAATGTCTGATATTTCTTCGTATTCCTTATGCTCAAAAAACCGCAGGATAAGCGCCTCTTTATACTTTTGGTCTATTTCATCTAGAGCTCTGAGTAGTTCGGCAGCATTTAAATCTTTATCGAAAGACACCTCAGCTCCATCAGTACCATCTTTTATTAAAAGCATGACATCCTCACTATCGGCTACCAAGTGACCTTCAGGCCGTACCGATTGCTTCCGGTACCAGCTAATAGCTTCATTATGAGCAATACGATAAATCCAAGAAGAAAACTTAAAAGAACCATCAAAACTGTTTAGATTACGATAAGATTTAATAAATATCTCCTGAAGCACATCAAGTCTATCATCAACTAACCGTACCCCTAAGCGCTCCACATAGCGCGTCAATTTTGCTTCATAACGCTCAATAATCTCCCCAAAAGCGTTTGGGGTTTCAAGTACGACAGGCACCAAGGCCTCGTCGGTGAGGTTTTTGAGCTCATCCATAAATATAATACTAACATTATTTATTACGCACCCTCCGCAAAACTTATTTCATATAGTACAATCAGAGCATGAACACCAAAATTTACCTTGTTATTTTACTAGCTGTTTTCTCACTCTTCTCTACCACTAGTGCAGAGGCTTACGTCAGTGGCGCCAAAAGTGCCGAAAAGCTGAGCGACAACTATCGTCTTTTTAGCGTAGATTTCACTTGGAGCTTTGCCGAGAATGATCTACTTATACCAGTTTTGGCTACCCGTGGACTATCTAGTACCACAGACCTACCAGCTTTGGGCTACAATCTTCTAAGCGAAAACGGACTCAGAGTTAAAACCGGTACCAGCACCGCTTTTGTTGTAGCTAATCTGCCAATTGAAAACGGCTACTATCGACTAAAGGCTGGTGAAGTAGGCAAATTCAAACTCCTTACCTTACACGAAAGCGCCTCAAGTACTCAACCACTCAAGCTGCAAGTAACGGCTCTGCCATTTAAATTCAACAAAAATAATAAGGAGACCAAAACCTATCTCCACACGAGCGAACTTAAGGGATACATCACCAACGCTATCTAATCTTGCTAACATAAAATCACCCTTGAAAAAGGGTGATTTTATGTTATAATCCTGCCATATGTCACTCTTCCCTGTCCGTATTAACAAATACCTAGCAGATCAAAAAATCGCTTCTCGTCGTGAAGCTGATGCCCTTATCGAAGCCGGCAAGGTGCTGATTAATGGCGTTAAGGCTACACTTGGTGCCAAAGTAAACGAGGGAGACAAAGTTGAAGTAAAAGAAAACAACAAAAAGTACAAATACCTTGCTTACTATAAGGGTCGCGGTATCATCACTCACTCACCAAGCGAAAACGAGACAGATATCGCCATGCGCCTCAAGCGCGACTACAGCATCACTGACGTCTCTCCACTAGGACGCCTAGATAAAGACTCTGAAGGTCTAATTATCCTTACTAATGACGGTCGACTTACCGGACCACTACTTGATCCAGAGGCTGGCCACGAAAAAGAATACGAAGTAACGGTAGACAAAACTATTGGTGGCATGTTTGTAAAAGCCATGACCATCGGTGTTGATATTGAAGGCTATCGCACCAAGCCTGCTGTAGTGGTACCAAACCCGAAAAACGAAAAGAAGTTCAACCTCACCATTACCGAAGGCAAAAAGCACCAGATTCGTCGCATGTGTGCCGCTCTTGGTTACCAAGTAGAAAGCCTCAAGCGTGTCCGCATCATGAATATAGAAATCGGTGGCCTTAAGCCCAACCAATTCCGCAAAATTGCTGGCGAGGAACTCAAAACCCTCCAAAAATCTCTAGGTCTCTAACACAACACACCAATAAACATACCCCCATTTAAATGGGGGTATGTTTTTTCTTATTCGGTTAGTATTTGTACCGTTGCTGGCAAACCTTTTTTAATCATTTCCAGATCCGCCTTGGCATAGCTGGTACCTCTTAGATCAAAAATCTCCAGCTTTTTTAGATTTCCAATTTCATATGGCAGTCCAGTGATTGGATTATTAGACAGATTAAGAACCCTAAGTTCAGAGAGTTGCCCCACTTCAGCTGGTACTCCTGTAAACTTATTGTTACTGATATTAAGCTCTCTTAATGCTGAAAGCTGACGCACTTCAGCTTTGAGTGAACCATTTAGACCACGACCAGCAAGATCTAGCTCGGTCGTGTTTTTAGCTACACTAATTCCGGCATACACCTCCACTTTTTCAGTGGAAGTATTAGAAATTTCATTTGCCACTTCCTTAGCAGCTGTCAAAGCCTCTTCGTAGGTACCGACAGGTGAAGTACCACTAGTTTCCTCCGTATCATCAAAACGATTGAAACCAAAAGCGGCTCCACCAATAATAATCGTCACTACTACAATAAGAGCAAATATTTGCATATAGACAAGTCTACACCCATAACCATCAATACACCACAAAAAACAGCCAAGGCACGAAGTCCTAGCTGTTTTTACTTGGCTTAGTTTAGCCACGCTTGCGGTCTGTCTCCTTAAGCTTAGCCTTTCGGAGGCGAACACTCTGTGGAGTAATCTCGAGATACTCGTCTTCAGCCATAATTTCTAGACCAGTTTCGATAGTTACCACCTTAGGATTGATGAGGACAATAGCGTCATCAGAGCCTGAAGCACGCATGTTGGTTAGCTGCTTACCCTTGGTTGGGTTTACCACCATCTCCTCACCCTTACTAGTGTTTCCAATCACCATACCCTCGTATACCTCGGTACCAGCACCAATATAAAGCTGTCCACGATCCTGGAGACCAAAGAGTGCAAAACCAAGAGCCTTGCCTTGTACCATTGAGATCATAGAACCAACCTGACGCTTCTTGATTTCACCAGCGTAAGGCTTGAAGCCTAGTACGCGTGAAGCCAAGATACCTTCACCCTTAGTATCAACGATAAACTGGTTCTTATAGCCTAGAAGACCACGAGTTGGTCCTTCGAACATTAGGCGCACCTGGTTTTCGTGCATAACCATGTTGGTCATAATAAAGGCACGGTTGCCAAGACGCTCAATAACCGCTCCCTGGAACTCTGAAGGAATGTCGATAGTTACCTCCTCAAACGGCTCAGACTTAACGCCGTCAATATCCTTAATAATTACCTGTGGCTGAGACACTGCTAGTTCGTATCCTTCACGACGCATGTTCTCAAGCAAAATCGAAATGTGCATTTCGCCACGACCACGCACTTCATAACTATCACCCTGTGAAAAATCAACCTGAAGACCAACGTTAATCTCAAGCTCGCGCTCTAGACGCTCGCGAATCTGTCTTGAAGTTACATACTTACCCTCACGTCCAGCAAATGGAGAAGAGTTAGGCATAAACTGGAGAGCAATAGTTGGCTCATCTACTTTGATTGATGGTAGTGGTGTAGCACTATCAGAATCAGTCAAAGTGTCACCGATGTTAATATCAGAAAATCCTGCAATCATCACGATGTCGCCAGCATAAGCCTCATCGGTCTCCTGCTTCTGAATACCCTTAAAGGTTGAGAGTTTAACAATCTTACCCTTCTTTACGCCCTCCTCACCTTCGTGCATTACACAAAGCTGCTGATTGGCCTTCATAGAACCCTCATAGATACGAGCTACCGCTAGACGACCAAGGAAGTTGTCGTAACCAAGGTTAAACACCTGAGCTCGCAAGCCCTCACCGGCTACATAAGCCCTGGCTGGTGGCACCTTCTCCAAAATGACATCAAGTAGCGGAGACAGATCCTTCATTTCGTCTTCAAGCTTACGCTTAGCTGTACCATCACGTCCGATAGCGTATACCACTGTGAAGTCAGACTGCTCATCATTAGCACCAAGCTCCAAGAAGAGCTCTAGCACCTGCTCCTCAGTACGAGCTGGATCGGCTGCTGGCTTATCAATCTTATTAATAACCACAATTGGCTTTAGCCCAAGTTCAAGAGATTTTTTAAGTACGAAGCGAGTTTGCGGCATTGGACCTTCCTGAGCGTCCACTACAAGAAGCACTGAGTCAATAGAACGTAGTACACGCTCCACCTCAGAACCGAAGTCCGCGTGACCAGGAGTATCCACGATATTAATCTTGGTACCCTTATACTCTACCGAAGTGTTTTTGGCATAAATAGTAATACCACGCTCTTGCTCGAGCGCATTACTATCCATTGAAGCACCCTTTTCACGGGCACCAGTCTGCTCCATCAGAGCGTCAGTAAGAGTGGTCTTGCCATGGTCTACGTGAGCAATAATGGCGATATTGCGAACTTCTTGTGACATAAAAATACTTTAAAATAATTACCTCGCTTCGTACAAACGAGAAGGGCGCGCATAGCTAAACGGGCGCGCCCAAAAACGTGAGTAGAATACCTATAAAATGGCTTTTTGTCTAGTCCTTAACTAATGCTAACTTAGCCTCACGAGACATTTGCTTGATGGCGTATTCCCTTTTTTGTGCCTCACTCTTGGTCATACCACCCTCAGTATAAAAAAGCTTAACCGGAGTTCTGGTCATTGTGTACTTGGCACCCAAGCCTTTATTGTGAGCTTTAAGACGCTTCTCAACATCATTGGTGGCTCCGGTATAAAGAGTCTTGTCCTTACAACGTACAATATAAACAGACCAATTATTTTCTTCTTCTACCATAGCCTTAAAGTTTCACCAGAAAAAGCCGCATAGGCGTACCAAGTAAGCCATCCCAAGAAAAAGGCAATAACAATAAACTTAAGCATGATAAGAGCGAATACGCTGACGATTACGCCAAGTAAAATATATACCCACCATTAAGGCAATAATACCAAGCGGATAATAAACAGCAGATGATAATAAAATAGCCAAGAACGGTAAACCAAAGAAAGCCTGAATAGTTCTAATATCACCAAGCAACTTAAAATAACCTGAGCTTTGTGGCTCATCTCCTACCGTCAGCAAATATTTACCATAATTATCAGGGGTACTAACCTCCACCCGGTAAGTGCCAGGGGTAAGATTCTCTACAAACTCCTCACCTTCAAGCAGGGTTAACGCCAAAGCACTGTCATGCCTCTCCGTCCAAGCGGTATCACTCTTAGCAGTCTGTCTCCCGACCTCGGCTACACCAGCGTTGTTAGTATTTTCTTTTACCACTATCAAAGATAGACGTAGTGGTTCGGTATCAGGATCAGCTTTTTGCGCCAACTTAAGCACCAATACTGCCTCGGTACCTAGTGTAAATTCATACATATGCGGATAGCCGCTAAGCTCACCCAAGTATTCATTTTGTTGTTCAATTCGACTATCAATAGTTAGCACCTCATAAGGTACGGCAGTGGCACTAAAAATTGGATTAAAGGCCAACGTAATTATTGGCGCGACCAAAAACAAAACAGCAACTAGATATTTCATCAAAGTATAGTAACAAAAAAGCAGCGTCATCTAAAGGTGACGCTGCTTATTACTTTATTATTCGCTCTTTCCTCTCTTCATACCACGATTATGTTCATGATTAGACATTCTTTCAATATCTTCATCACTTACCCCAGCTTCCTTCAAAATCGCCTTAACAGTATCCTGATCATTGGCCTGGCGAGCAACCTGGAGTGCCTCGCGCTGCTCCTCGCTAAGCTCGGCCATAAAACCACGGTGGTCTCGACCAAAACCTCGCCCCTTACCCTCAAGTTCTGGTAGACCAAGTTCGGTCATTATTTCCTTGGCTTCAGCATGTTCACCGTCACGTCTTAGTTCGTGAGCTTTCACAAACTGTTTAAAGTCTGCTTCAGTAGTAATTAAATCGGCCAGTGGCGTACCCTCTATAGCCTCTTTAAAGGCTTCATAATCCTCTGCCTCGACCGCATCATGCATTGCCTCCCTTGAGGCACGCATTGCTTCACGGAGGGCTTCCATTGCCTCATCGTCTAGCCCAGCCTCCAAAAGCACGTTTTTGGCTTTTTCGGTTTCGCCTTGGCGACGCAAGGTACGCGCCTCCTCCAAGGCTGCCTGCTGAGTGGTAGTAAGACCAGCCGCTTGTAAATATCTCGTCCCTACATAAGCCTGCGCGCTGGTAGCGGTCACAGCAAAAGCGGCAATGGCAATAAGAAGTGATTTTGATTGCATAATAATGTCCAAATTAAATTAAAAACAAGTGTGAAGCATCTGCCTCACACTTATTTATACGACCATCAGAATTATTTATTTCACCATTCAAGGACGGAAATATAATTCCACAATGAAGCCAGACTTTGCCAAGCCTCACCATCGTAGTTTATATCGCTTTTACAGGTATCAAACACGTAAGATTTACCATCTCTAGTGATAGAAAAGCGATAATTATCCTCCTCATATCGACATGCCGTAGACAACACCTCACTTTCTCGCTCCAAAGCCGGTACAATGAGAGAATTTTTTAAATCACGCCGCATCGTGAGTGGAATACGTGCTTCTTTTACCAATTTATTTTCACCATCTTCCAGTATGGCTCTAAAGGTACCATTTTCTAGGACCTGGAAAGATAAACAGTCCCCAAATTCACTACAAACACCGTAACTCTCTGCAGTGATAACAAAACCTTCATAGATATTATCGGTTGAAACCTCAGGCGGCTCAAAGGTGGTAGCAAAACCGGTAAGGTAAAGATAAACGCCAGCAAAAAAGCCGACCACTAGAGTAAATAAAATAGTTATTTTGTCTTGGGCTGTCATGTGATATCTAGTATAACATTTAAAATTTAAGAAAAAGAAAGCCGCCACACATGGAGTGGCGGCAAATTAAATGAACAAACAATCTCTTATTTCTTGGGAGTAATCACATCCGACAGGCGCGACCAGTTGCTGCAGACAAACGGCTCGAGCAGAATGAGCTCGCGGGTCACACATTCACCATCGAGACGCACCACCTGCTTCGTGGTGTACACCCTCACGCCGTTGTTCTTGGCCGTAGGGGTGTAATCAACCACCGCATTATTGCGCATCTTGCCCGAACCGCTGTTCATCAGTCCGAGTTTGTCACCCTTCTTGAGGGTTGTGGTCACAGCCTCCTTCTTTGCAATCTTCTTGAGGAAGATGTCCATCTCGGCCGGCGTGAATTGTAGCTTCGCCAGGTAAGGTTGGGGCGCTTTTCCGCGCACCGGATCCAAACCAGGGTTCTTCCACAAAAACGGCTTGCCGCTCGAGACAAACAAGTCAGCTTTGGTAATCGACGGTGCGTCCGCACAAGGGTCGACCACCAAAGCCGGAGTTGGCACCGCCACCACCACCGGTGGTGGAGCCACCGGGGTCGCTACCGCTTCCACCGGCGGCGGAGTGATAGGCACCACCGGTGGTGCCTTACAGGCGGCCACCTTGGCGTCACACTCAGCGAGCTGCTCGCTGGTCAAAACAATGCCGGTCGGGAGACCGAGAATGGCGACACAGGCTGCTGTCTTAGGGTACTGCACCAAGAGGTGCAACCAAGTACTGCAGCCGCCGCCAGAGTTGATGAAGCTCATGATGAGTTCCTTTCAAAGTTGATTAGAGGGGAAACCAGAAGTTGATGAAGGCGACAGCACCAGTGGTACTTCGGGCTTGGCGACGTTCTTCCCGTTCTGCCTTCAGACCAAAGCTGACCGAGCCATTCCCAACTGACTGCACGTACTTCACGCCGAGGCCATAGACCTCTTTGTTGTTCCAGGCCAAGTCTTTAGAATCACGGCCAATAGTAAAGTCGACAAAAGGAGTAATCCTCCCTTTGCCGGCATTCCAGGCCAAGAAACCTTGCTCGGCATGCACCAAAGCAATCACATTACCCTTCTCAGCGGGCGACGTATTGCCAATCACACCCCAAGACGAACCCGGGGCCTGCGAACCAAAGCCCCAACCAAACCAGTATTCAGCTGCCCCAAAGGGAGCACTGAACGAATCACCTGATTTGGTGTGGTGCTCATGAGCAGCACCAGCCCGGAGGGTGATGACACCCCCAAGACCAACCTGATAGCTCAACTTGCCGCCTGCACGCAGGGTCAGCTTGTTGTTCCAGTCGTAGCCCTTCTCATCAAAGACGGCCGTCCCGGTGATGAAGGGAGAAAGGGTAAGCTGGTCCTTTTTGTAGACCGGCCAACTCTTTTCCAGGTGGAGCGTGCCGACGACGTTGTCGTCTTCGATCGGCATATTTCTCACCTCACCCCAGACACTCCCGTCCGCCAGCGCTGCTTGCGGCAGAAGCGTCCCCAGCATGGCCACAAGGGCCAAGCCAAACGAAAGCACTTGCTTTTTCATGAACTTCTCCAGTAGTTGGTTAAGGGTTTTCGATGATGTCGCGCACAGTTCGAATCGGTACTCCTTCCTTTAAAATCAAGTTGATTATTTCCGGAAAAATTGTTGTGGTGTAGATACTCTCCTTTCCAAAGGTTTTATAACTATCCTTACCGTTATCAATCTGGTGAAACTGCAAAATCAGCCAGCCCCCTTCTCGCTTGATGGTTCTCAACCTTTCTTTGATTTCATCTTGAGTTGTCAGTGAAGTCACTCCGAGTGAGACCAAATTATAGGGGTCGTACCCTGGGTAGGCGTTAATACCGCCATTACCCCAAGCTGCTCGATTACTCGAGTAATGCTTTTTAAGTACAGCAAGCTCACGCTCGCCGTACTCACCAAAAGGCGCTGCAAAAGAAACTGGGACAAAACCCCGCTCCTTCAAAATACGCTGTGAGTTATTGATTTCATCAACCATTTCCTCAAGACCCATCTTGGTCAGATCTTGATGCACATGAGCATGCGCGCCAATCTCCCAACCATCAGCGTCAAACTCTTTGAGGTCATACCAGCTTACATACCCAGAGACCACCGGAGTGGTTGTTGAGATGTAAAGCGTGCCATGTATCCCCGCCTTTTTTAGGAGCGGAAAAGCATCGGTATAGACACTCTTTAAAGCATCGTCGAAGGTAAGGCTGACCACCGCATATGGTTCTTTGGGATCTGCCGCCGTAGCAGCAAATGATCCCAAAGCGGTCACAAAACACAACAGTATTTTTGCCAGAATTTTCATTGAATATCCTCCTGATGGTACCTAGATGGAGTAAACCAAGTTTGCGAAGTCCGCCGAAACACCACCTTCCAAAATCCGAGCTGAAAGAGGGCGGCGTCGTAAAAGCGCATCAAAGGAAAAAGCGGCGAAGAAAGAAACACATCCCAGCGCTTTTCTGTTTTTGCCAACACCGAAGCGATAACCAAAGCAATCAAAGCATCCAAAAGAGCCATATAGCCAAAGCGCAGGTCGTAAAACATCAAAAATGGTACCAAGAGGTACAAAAGAGAGAAAATGAGTCCTTCTCCGAAAAGAAGAGTACATTCCCAGTCAATTTTGCTCCTCAACCGATACAGCTGATACTTCTTCACTACCTGCCAAGTTCCAGTATTCCATCTCAGCATCTGCTTTCCGTACTCAATGAGATACTTTGGATCTTGGGTATTAACAATCGCCTCTGGCACATAAACAATTCGTCCGAGATGCCTTTTGTGTATCTGGATAGTAACGTCCATATCTTCGGTCACAGTATCCGTACTCCAAACCAGCTTGCGCCAAATCGAAGAGCGGTACACTGTGGCACAACCAGGCGCCACATTGATTACCCGCATTTTGCTTTGTGCACCTCGGTACACAAAGTGCGTGTAAGCGTATCCATAAGCGCGGTAAGCTGTTATCCAATTGAATGGCCGACTCTTCGGTCGACCACAGGCCACCACCACACTCGTATCCAGAAAAGCCTTTTGCATCTCTACAAAATACTCATCATTCACAACTGTGTCAGCGTCCATAAGCGCAATGTATTTAAAGCGCTCATCAAGTTTGAAGACATCAACAGCCCTGGCAATCGCCCCCGCCTTACCCAGATTAGGATCGTTGCGAAGGACAGTCGCCCCAAAGACATGCCCGATTTCACTGGTGTTGTCCGTTGAACAATCGTCAACCAGAAAAATGTTCTCCGGCAAAATACCAGCATTCACAAGCGCACAAAGGGTTACCCCCAGCACAGTGGCTTCATTTCTAGCCGGTACTACCACACAAATATCTTGTGTCATAGCGATTCTCCTATATGAAATTGTTAAAGAACCTACCCACTTCTACTGGTTGGAATCATACAACAATTTAAAGCAAAATTATTTTTCAACACAAAAAATTATTTTGTCACTAGTACCATGTTTTTTCATTATTTTGCGGAAGTGACAGGATTCGAACCTGCGAGGGGTTACCCCCAACACGCTTTCCAAGCGTGCGCCTTAAACCACTCGGCCACACTTCCAAAGTCTACAACTTTACATCTTCAGCCAGGGTTAACACCCGCCAAATTGGTCGCATGACACTTAAGGCATACTTCTTCAGATCAGCTTGTTTAGTTGAGGTGGTACTAGTCCCAATCAAAACAGCGTTATCCCTAAGCAAAATCTGCATCTTATCACCTCTAAAAACTATTCGAATGTTTTCTTTGTGCTCACTCCACCAGTTATGTAAGTCAGACATAAAATCTGGGGTGAGAATTTCCCTAGCCTCTACTTCATTATTAGTAGCCACGTGTAAATCTTCTTCAAACTGATTCCACTCTAAAACAGTTTCTTTCACCTCTTCCCCTTCGGTTAAGCCGCCCCAAAATGAAGTATGCAAAAAGCCAAACGAGTCACCTTCGGTTGATATATAAGTGACCCCACCAAGCGGGCGCGGCAAAGTCATCTCAGCTAATACTCCTTTAAACACCCGATGATTACGCTTCTGCTCCCGCCTTTCCACCATAATCTCACTAATTTTTATTTCCGAGGGTTCGAAAAAAGTGAACATATCGTCTGCTCGCACTACATCAAAATCTTCTGGTAACAAACCCGATGATTTTAAACTATGAGCCGTCACACCACGATAAGTATCATGATGCGTATAGAGAGTAAGACGACCAAAAGCCGAAGTGATAATTGGCACTAGTGCCAAGCTGAGCTCCTGGGCCAATATCTTCTGCTCTTTATGCCACTCGTAGCTAAAAATTAATACGGCCGCACAAAGTCCCAGCAAATACATTGTTACCAGATTTAGAGTATGGCCACTTAAGTATCCATAAGCCAAAAACAGCGTCATAAAGGAGAACAGCAGCACTCCAACCGAACTAATAACATAACGCCGGTTTCTAATAACGGTAATTCTTCTTTCTTTGGTACGAGCAATAAAATCAGACAAACCAGCCGCCAGAGCATCTTCTAGGCGACTTTCAAGTTTATTTAATGTTGGAACGAGCTTTTTAATTTCCATAACTACTACCTCCCCATCTCTCTTAGTATTCGAATTCTATCAGCAGCTGGCGGATGTGTAGCAAAAAGCTGACTGATTTTTTGACCGATACTTGGCTTATCCTCTACCCCATCCGGATCAGAAATAAATAAATGGGCTGTAGCATGAGACATGCGCTTCATTGGTATCCCGTGATCACTAATCTTCTCTAGTGCCGAGGCCAATCCCTCTGGATAACGAGTTAAAAGTGCTGCTGATGCATCAGCCAAATACTCACGCTTGCGTGATATCGCCAGCTGTATCAACTGCGCCGCAATCGGTGCCAAAATGATACCGATAATACCTAACACTAAAACAATTGGGCTTCTTTCTCTATCGTCACCGCCCATAAACATCGCCCGAGAGAGGAAGTCGGCTACCATCGCCACAAAGCCAGCCAATACTACCGCCACTGTCATCACAAGCATATCGCGATTACCAATATGAGCTAGCTCATGCGCCATTACTCCTTCTAGTTCTGAGCGGTCTAGTATCTTAAGCAAGCCTGAGGTAGCTGCTACTGCCGCATGCTCTGGGTCGCGTCCAGTAGCAAAAGCATTAGGGGACTCGTCGTCTACTATATACACCTTCGGCATTGGAAGACCAGCGGTAATGGCTAAGTTTTCTACTACATTATAGAGCACTGGCGCTTCTTCTTTGGTGGCCGGTCTCGCCCCGGTCATCTTTATTACAACCGAATCCGAATACCAATAACTCCAGATATTCATAAAGATAGCAAAACCAAAAGCCACATAAACAATAGCTGGGTTACCTACATACCAAGACACCGCGTAGCCAATTGCTACTACTGCCACCAAAAACCCGGTCATAAGTAGCCAGGTTTTACGAATATTAGATGATTGTTGTGTATATAGTGTTGCCATAATTAATTTATAGCGGTATGCCCTGCGGACTTTCGTTAGATTGATAACCTACATCTTCACTCCAAATCAGGAAATGTTGATGTTTGTAGGCGCCTTTTTTGAGAAGATTAGCTTTTCTGGCCTCCATAATTTCTTCAGGTGAAATATCAAGCTGCTTAATGATAGTTTCAAATACCACCATCAAATCGGCGTACTCAACGAGGAAATCTTCCTTGGTACGAACCATCGCTAAAGCATTAGCTTCTTCTTTCACTTTCTTAAAAAGCTCTTGCTGAAACTCTTGTACATCGGTAATCTGCCGCACCTCACAAGCTTCTCGCTTGGCGCGAATCATATCTGGAATATTGTCACGCACCAACTTATTGTAGTAGACCCTAGTAATTTCAGACATAAATAGTTTAGAAAGCTACTTTAACGGGTTCGCGCTCAACACTATTTTCAGCCAGTTCAAAGAACTGCTCAGCTTTAAAGTTAAAAGTACTACCAATAATATTTGACGGGAAACTCTCAAGCGCAATCTTAAGGTCGCGTACGTTTCCGTTGTAAAAACGACGAGCGGCCTGAATCTTGTTTTCAGTATCAGCGAGCTCACTTTGTAGTTGAGCAAAGTTCTGGTTGGCCTTTAGATCTGGATAAGCCTCAGCTACCGCAATAAGTTTTCCTAGTGAAGCACCAAGAGCTGATTCAGCTCCAGCCATAGCAGTCATCTGCTCAGCAGTCAAAGCACCAGCATCCACGTGGGTTGAAGTGGCTTTGGCTCTAGCTTCGGTTACAGCATCAAGTACTGCTCGCTCATGAGCGGCATAACCCTTTACCGTCTCAATCAAATTAGGAATAAGGTCATAACGACGCTTAAGCTGGACATCAATATCTGCCCAAGCTTCTTTAGTACGCTGACTAAGTTTTACAAAATTGTTGTATGCAAATACTACATACAAAGCTACAGCTGCGATAATTCCAATTGCAATCCACATATAATTTCAAACAATATTACATTAATATTCCCGCTCACGGTTGTAGTTAATTATAACACGCACACGGCAGTGTCAATAAATGATTTTGATGGCAAATGTTGACTTTATCTTCTATAAAGCTAGTATTCACAAAGACCGAATGACCAAGGAGAAACAGATGTTAAATCCCAATTGTCTAAATATCTTCCGGCTCATGGAAGAAGCCAAAGAGAGATTAATACAACAATGCGGTAGCAGCTCAGTGGATCCGACCTTAAAGCCAACTTGCGAGCGTATCACCAAACTGATGGCTGAAAATTTCTCAATTTTTATCTACCCTCAGGGTAACACTGAGCAATCTAAGGGCGACCTCTTCGGACGCTTATATATCGGCGGCTACAAAAGACTCTCTGACAAAGAAGAAATAACACAAGTAACCGCTGCCCAATATCTCGAGACCTTTCTTTCAAACCTAGAAGGCTTAGGCCTTGATAAAAAAACCATTCGTGAATTTGATGAGTTGTGTCTGGACTTTCTGACAACATTACAATCTCCAAGCAGAGTGGTGGGTATGGAGGAAATAAGAGATCTTTAAATTGCAAAAAGCAGGTCCAATCTGGACCTGCTTTTCTTATGCTTTAATACATTCCTCCACCCATACCACTCATATCAGGCATGGTTGGCTTACTTTCTTCTGGTTCGTCTGCTACCGCACATTCAGTAGTTAGGAGAATTGCTGCTGCTGAGACGGCATGCTGCACTCCAGCTCGCTCTACCTTTACCGGGTCGATAATACCGGCCTTTATCATATCTTCTACCATTACTCCCTTAGCCGCATCATAGCCAGCGTTACCACCAGCCGCTTTTACCTTCTCTACTACCACCGCACCGTCGATTTTTCCAGTGTTATCGGCAATCTGCTTTAGCGGCATCTCCAGCGCCTTAAGCACAATACTGTAACCAATCATTTCTTCAGTCGAAAGATCCTTAGTACCAAGTACGTCCTTTTCAACCATGGCAGCTGCTCGTGCTAGTGAAGTACCACCACCTGGCACAATTCCTTCTTCAATAGCCGCCTTGGTAGCGTTCACCGCATCTTCAATCTTTAGCTTAAGGTATTTCATTTCAGCCTCAGTAGCCGCACCTACCTTAATAACCGCCACTCCACCAGAAAGCTTAGCAATACGCTCCTCTAGCTTTTCTTTATCAAACTTTGAAGTAGTAGTTTCTAGTTGTGCCTTGATAGCTGAGACTCGCTCTTCGATAGCTTGCTTATCTCCTGCTCCACCGACAATGACAGTACTGTCTTTAGTAGCCACCACTCGGTCAGCCTGACCCAGCTGTGACAGCTCAGTGTTTTCTAGCTTTAGACCAATCTCTTCAGTAATGAGCTGACCACCGGTAGTAACGGCAATATCAGCCAAGAACTCCTTCTTCCTGTCCCCATAGCCCGGTGCTTTTACGGCTAAAACTGAAAATCCACCTTTTAGCTTGTTTACCACGAATGTCGCAAGAGCTTCACCCTCCACATCGTCAGCGATAATAACCAATTCTTTGCGACCAGTCTGAGCAATCTTTTCTAAGAGTGGCAAAATCTCCTGTACTGAAACAATTTTCTTATCAGTGATAAGAATGTGGGCGTTTTTGTACTCGGCCTCCATGCGCTCTGGGTTAGTTACCATATATGGTGACACATAACCGCGGTCGAATTCCAGACCTTCGGTAAACTCAGTCTCAATACCAAAAGATTGTGACTCTTCTACTGTCACTACCCCATCCTTGCCGACCTTCTCAATAGTAAGAGCGATTTTCTCTCCTAACTCAGCGCTTTCAGCGGAAATAGTAGCCACCTGCTTAATTTCATCCACTGAGCTAATTTTAGTAGACATCTTATGAAGCGCTGCCACTACATCTACCGCCGCATGCTCCATACCAGTACGCACCGCCATTGAGTTAAGACCCATTGTTGTCTGCTTAAGACCCTCACGCACCAAAGCCTGAGTCAACACGGTAGCAGTAGTAGTACCATCACCAGCTAATTCGTTAGTCTTATTAGCTACCTCTTTAATGATTTCGGCACCCATGTTCTCAAACTTGTCTTTTAGAACAATGTCTCGAGCGATAGATACACCATCATTAGTGATAGTTGGTCCGCCAAATCCCTTATCTAGAATAACGTTGCGACCCCGTGGACCAAGAGTTACTTTCACAGCATCGGCCACAGTATCAACACCTTTCTGCAACTTCTTTTTTACTTCCTCACCAAAAATTACTTGCTTTGCCATGTCAAAGTTTCTATTACTTATTAAACACTCCTAAAATACTATTTTCACCAACAATGAAGTACTCCTTATCATCAATCTTTACTTCATCATAACCATACTTAGAGAAAATTATTCGATCACCCACCTTTACCTCTAGTGGCAGTCTTTTATCTCCATCTTCGTTCCACTTTCCAGAACCCACTGCAATAACCACTCCCTGTTCTGGTTTCTCTTTTTTGGCGGTATCGGGAATAATAATTCCTGAAGGTGATACCGCCCCAAACTCATCAGCAGCAAGTGGCCGAACTATGACACGATCACCAAGCGGAGTAATTGGACTCTCTACCATTTTTTGTTCTGACATAACGTGCTAAAAAATCAATTAAATAACTAAATACATGCACTGCGTCGCCACTGTAAACAAAAACACCCGCCGTGCGGTCTCATTATAAAAGCGACAAGCTATGGTGTCAAAGTTAACGAGCACTAGTATCACCTTCGGTGATTATTTTGTAGCGACGTTTTGATATAAACACATCCAGCGAAGCTGAAATTACTCGCAGGGCTTTAAAAATTCTCAAGATACGCAATACGCGCGCCATATCATAAGTAAGTGGAATAGAAGCCAATAGATCCACCCAGTTATCTCTTATATATCTTAAGTACGTTTTGCCGCTATTATTAAAAATCATACCCAGAATAAAATCAGCAAAGAAGATACAGGCGATAGCAAAATCAACAGAACCAGTAACCACTACTATTTCCGGCTTAGCCCACGGTGTAAACTCGTAAAGTAACAAAGCTAAGCCAGTTAATGCCAAAACTACAAAAGTCAGGGCGTACCAAGGACTGTTTTGTACACAAGCTACACCATTTTCACACTGGTTTTTAAATTTCATAACAAGTTGTGTAGTATTATAGCAAAACGAAGTAAAAAGTACGCCGACATGCCAACTCTTGCAGGCTGAAGGCATTTCTGATATCATCTTCGCACATGGAAATCATACAAACAGTGCAACCGGCACTGCCTTATGTTCAGATTATTCTCTCCGTCTTACTTGTAGCTGCCGTACTGCTTCAGCAGCGTGGCTCTAGTTTGGGAGGTGCCTTTGGTGGCGACAACTTCAGTTCAGCGTTTCATAAGCGCCGTGGAGCTGAGTTATTTCTCTTTAAGTTCACCATTGGGGTAGGAATTCTATTTGTAATTTCTGCTTTCTTGAACCTACTTGTATAAGCCTTTCCAGGTGATTTATTAACCTGTTTTAGCTTCCTCTACTCGCCTTTATAGCGAGAGACTCTATTATGCGTTTTGTAACCAAACGTTTTTCTCTTTTTGACCGCCTAATCGGTCTTATTGAAACCAAAAAGACTAGTGACCGCTTCTTATTAAGGGGGTTGTTCTTTTTGGCTATTTTCTCTGGCTTGTTTGCTATTTATAATTACAGCCAAGATCAGGCTTCTCCTAGCCCAGCCCGAGGCGGTGTTTTAACCGAAGGTATTGTTGGTATTCCTAGATTTGTAAATCCTGTCTTAGCCACCACCAGAGCCGACCTAGACGCTACCGCTTTACTTTACAGTGGTCTACTTCGTATTAACCCGGACGGTGAATTGGTGCCTGATTTGGCAGAATCTATAACCACCTCTGAAGACGGTAAGGTTTATACCATAATCATGCGTAAGGACCGTACTTTTCACGATGGCACACCAATCACCGCTCGCGATGTGGCCTACACTTATGGACTAATCCAAAACCCTGACCTAAAAAGCCCACTTCGTGGCAACTGGAGTGATGTATCTCTAGAAGAAGTAAGTGAATACGAACTGAAGGTTTCACTCACCGATGCCTACTCTCCTTTTAATGAGAACTTTACAGTTGGTATTGTTCCGCGCCACATCTGGAGCAATATACCTATCGAGCAGTTGCCTTTTAGTCAGCACAACACCGAACCAATTGGCTCAGGACCTTTCCAAATCAAAGACGTCAGACGCGATACTTCTGGCCTTATTAGTGGCTATTCACTTATTCCTTTTAACAGTGGACGCACCCCTAATCTTGCTGGTATTGAGTTGCAGTTTTTCCAAAACGAAAACACTCTTATGAAAAGCTTTGAAGCTGGTGATATTACCGCCACTGCTTACTTGCCAAATAATCAGCTCAAAAACCTAGCCACAGATTCATATCGAGTGATTAGTGAGCCACTACCACGCGTCTTTGGTATTTTCTTTAACCAAAACCGCTCTACCGCCCTCAGAGACAAAGCGGCTCGCGAAGCTCTATCAGCTTCACTAAATCGTGAAGAAATTATTGGCTCTATTCTTTTTGGATACGGTGTCCCCATCACCAAACCTATTCTAGAGGAAGCCACTGAGTTACAATCAGTAAGTACCACATCTACCAGTAGCCCTAAAGATATAGCTACTAACATCTTAAAAAACGGCGGTTGGAAACAAAATGATGCCGGCTTTTGGGAGAAAAAAATTGGCGAAGCCACTGAGACACTTAGCTTAACCATCAAAACTGCCAATAGTGAACTTTTTAATCAGACAGCCACTATTGTTGCAGAAACTTGGCGTGCAATCGGTGTAGAGGTACAAGTAGAGCAATATGAACAAGCTGATTTAGTCCAGTCTGTCATCAGAACTCGAGATTTCCAAGGATTACTCTTTGGTATCGACATGAATCGATCACAAGACCTATATCCGTTTTGGCACTCATCACAAAAGGATGATCCTGGGCTAAACGTAGCACAATACACCAACATTTCTGTAGACCGGTTATTAGAAAAGACGCGCAATACTCAAGACAAGACAGAGAGACTGAACCTACTTTCTGAAATCAGTACTTCCATCAGCGCCGAAACACCGGCCGTACTACTATTTGCCCCGAGCATGACTTACGTCATTAAAAGTGATGTAGTCACCACTCCGCTAAATGAGCTAGGCAAACCAGCCGATCGCTTCATGAATGTTAGTGACTGGTACGCAAAAACAGAAATCCTTTGGCCTTTTTTCCAAAATAATGAAATTGTTAATTAATTAAAATTTATGAACACAGAAACAAATACCTCTAACCACAGAGAAGCAACACCCCGAACAAATAATGCTCAGGGACGCAACCCTAATCACCGTCACCGTCGTCGCCCACACCACAACCCAAACCGGGCTAGTGGCCAAGCTGGTGCCGCCCCAAGAGCCGAAGGCCATCAGCGCCGTGAAGGATCTGGTAAAGGCAAGCGTCGTGGCGGACACCCACAAAGACGTCGCAACAATAGCGCCCCAGCTCTTACTCATCGCATGAGTATTACCACTGAGAAGCACGCTGTACTACCTGAGATACTAGATGAAGACACAGTACGTGTTATCCCAGTATCTGGAGTAGAAGAAATTGGTCGCAACATGATTATCGTCGAAACCAAAGACGACATGATTGTTATTGATGCCGGTTTTCAGTTTGTCTCGCAAGAGAGTAACGCTCCTGGTGCCAACTACATTTTGCCAAACACTCAATACATTGAGGAACGTAAGCACAAGCTACGAGGCCTGGTTGTAACCCACGGACACCTCGACCACATCGGTGGTATTCCATTTATTCTTGAGCGTATCGGCAATCCAGCCATCTACACACAGTACCTAACCTCTTTGATGATACTGAAGCGTCAGGAAGAATTCCCACACCTAGAGCCAGTAAATATGATGGTGGTTAAGGAGGGTGAATCTTTTACTTTAGGTAAACTAAAGGTCAAGACCTTCCCAGTAACTCACTCTATTCCGGACGCTATGGGTATCTCAATCGAGACCAAGCATGGTGACGTTGTAATCACTGGAGACATCAAACTAGTGCACGAGGAAGGAAAAGTAGTAGTTGAAGAACGCGAATCATGGGAAAAGGTTGGTCAAAACAACAATCTCGTCCTACTTTGTGACTCAACAAATGCTGATCGTGAAGGATTTTCTACTTCTGAAGCAAAGGTGTACGAAACCCTCGAAAACATCATCAAGGCCGCTACTGGCCGTCTCATCATTGGTACTTTTGCCTCACAGTTTGACCGTCTTATTAGTGTTATCAAAACTTGTGAAGAAAACGGTAAGAAAGTAGTAATGGAAGGACGCAGTATCAAGACCAATATCGACATCGCTATCTTAGCTAAGTTGGTTGAGGTTAAGCCTGATACTTTTATCAATGCAGGAGACATGGGTGATTACCCAGCCGATCGCATTGTAATTCTTTCTACTGGTGCTCAGGGTGAGGAGTTTGCTGCTTTGATGCGTATGGCTACCGATAAGCACAAGTTTATCATTCTTAATGAACGCGACACTGTAGTGCTTTCATCATCAGTTATTCCTGGTAATGAAATTGCCGTACAGAAGCTAAAGGATAATATTTACCGCAAAAACGTAAAGGTAATCAACTACAAGGGATCACACGTACACTCTTCAGGTCACGGTAACGCCGGTGAACTAGTTTGGGTACACCAAACTGTAAAACCAAAATTCTTGGTACCAGTTCACGGACACCACTTCCACCTCAAGAGTCACATGTACGCTGCTATCGAAAACGGCTTCCCTCGTGAGAACGTTGTAGTACCAGACAACGGTAGTATCATCGATATCAAAAACGGTACCGAGATTGTTAAGCATTCTGTGCGTATTCCATCAGAAATGGTGCTGGTAGACGGTTTCACTGTTGGAACTCGTCAGGAGGTAGTACTACGCGACCGCCTCACCCTGGCGCAAGATGGTATGTTTGTAATTATCGCTACCGTCAACAGCAAGACCGGTAAGCTCCGCAAATCTCCAGACATTATCTCTCGTGGCTTTATCTACCTAAGAGAGAATCAGCAGCTACTTTCTGAAGCCCGTGTCCTAATTAAGCGCACAGTCGAAAAAGAAACTGAGCACATGAACCCAATCGATCTTGATATCGTAAAGGATCAGCTCACTGATGTAGTTAGCGGCTTCTTGATGCAGAAGACCCAAAAGACACCAATGGTGATACCGGTACTAATCGGAATTTAGTCCCCGACCATTTAAGAAATGTATAAAAATCCATAGTACACTAGTACTATGGATTTTTATCGTCATCTTTTTACCAAGGGAGGGACCGGGACTATCTCTTTTACTTTAGTCTACTTCATATCCACTCTCTTTACCTTTCAGTCTCTTCTACCTGCCTATAGCAGCTCTACCTACATGGAGCGTTTTACCGCCGCTGAAATGGTGGGCATGATTTATGCTGTGGCCGCCTTTTTTGCGATCATTCTCACTTTCTCTTTACCGCGTATCCTAAGGGCTATCGGCAACACTGCCGCTACCCTTTTGTTTATGTTGGCCATGATGATATCACTCATCATTGTTGGTCTGGCCCCTTCTGCCACTTTGGTTATTATGGCTTTTATTGCCTTTAATGCCCTGTATCCCCAAATCTATCTCACTATCGACATCTACATTGAGTCACTAATTGGAGACGCTGAACACGATACCGGTAGTAAGCGCGGTTTTGTGTTAGCTCTGATGAGCTTGGCAGCTTTTTTGGCCCCTTTATCTCTAAGTTATTTGGTGGGAGAAAGCGACCAAATCGAAAGAGTTTACTTTGCCTCAGCTATTATTGGCTTTTTGTTTATTGCCTTTATTTTGGCGTTTTTTAGACGCTTTACTGACCCGGTCTACGAAACAGTAAAGATACGCAATCTCCTCAGCAAAACCGTACTCACCAAAGACATTAGTACAGTGATGATGACCCAGTTCCTCCTGCAGTTCTTTTTTACCTGGGCCATTATTTACTTCCCACTATATTTTTCTACTGTCGCCAACCTCAACTGGGAAGAAATAGGTTTAGTCATCGCTGCTGGTCTTTTTGCTTTTGTGATTTTTGAGTATCCAATTGGACTTCTAGCTGATAGGCACTGGGGCGAAAAAGAGATGATGGCTGTTGGTTTTGTAATTTTGGCCTTATGTTCAGCTAGTTTGGTTTATCTAACCGAGGCCCCACTTGCTACCTTTATGCTAGTTATGTTTATTAGCCGTATCGGAGCTAGTCTAGTTGAAGTAACTACCGAAAGTTACTTTTTCAAACAAGTAAACGGTAAAGACTCCAACGTAATTAGTTTATTTCGTTTGATGCGCCCCTTAGGCAATCTTCTAGGAGCGTTAGGGGGTACTTTAGCCCTAGTCTTTTTCCCTCTTCCTTTTATCTTTGTACTTTTAGGATTTTTAATGGTCTGTGGTACTTTCATTACCCTAAGACTTACCGACACCAAATAAAACAACCCCCTAATAAGGGGGTTGTTTTATAAGTGGTAGATAACGTCTTTTCTCTCTACTACCACCTCCCATTTCATACGCTTAGCGTGAGTGTATAGTGCTTCATTGGGATTAAAGCAAATAGGGTGCTTAACCAGTTCTAAAAGCGGTATATCGCCTTCAGTATCACCAACCGCTATTGAGTCCTCTAAGGTGAGGTTGGGATTATGATCAATTACCCGCTTTACGATATTGGCTTTGTTTTTAATTAGGTGCTCATCGGTTACCACGCCAGTAAACCTGTCTTGCGGACCAATTTCGTACATACGTCCATAAACCTTATCAAATCCATACTGCATACAAAAATCGTCGAGTACCGTTTTGGGCGATTGGGAGATAGCTACCAAGAAGTAACCTTCCTTCTTTAAAGAATCAACCAGGTCTCTAGTATAACGGTACACTCGCCTTCTCTGACTAGCCACCACCGCTCGGCCAATATCAGCAAAATCACCATAATGAACACCTTTTATATGTTCCAAAAAACTCGCCACCACATCGTTAATATACTCCTCATAACCACCCTCACGATTACGCCAGGCTTCATGTGAGTCCTCATACACCAAAGCCGCCTCTTTAGGAAAAACACCCTGTCTTATCAAACCCTCAACCAACTCAATCAATAGACTAGAACGAAAAATGGTTCCATCAACATCAAAAAAAGCGACTTTTTGCATCTACTAAGTGTATCAAAAAATTACCCTTAAACCCACTAACCAACCGCAATCCAAACAGGCCGCCACTCATGCCACTCACTTGGCGCCAATGTTTCTTCCATATACTCACCTTCAATTACCCGACCTACGCCCTCAACAACAACAGAATTATCTACCAATACTGCTTTGGTATAACCAAGCCAGCCAGTTCCGTCCTCCTTCTGAAACTCCATTAGTGCGCCGGTTTTAGGAGTAACCGAGATATTTATTCCAGTTTTACCCCTCAGGAGACTATGCCAAGTACCCACCACTCGCGGCCGTTCTTGACCCCAAGGTATTGTTTGATTTTTTTCCGATAAACGATAAGAAACAAACTCAGACGGTTGTAAGTGAGCGAACAACTCCCCATTGGCAAATTCATCATTTATCAAACGACGCAACTTTTTTGTATCCGGATGATTGGCGGTATATATTTCGCCTTCATGAAAAGTAGGATAAAGAGCTCCTTTTATTGTTTCAAGCTCATCCTTTAAGACATAGCCAACAAAACCTTTAGAATCAATTTTAGCAAAACGACCTTCATAGGCCAGCACCGATACAGGCTGACCATAAATCAAATGTCCAATCACACTATCTTCTGCCACTACTGGTCTTTGCCAAACCTTTGATTGTATTTTACCTACATACAATACCTCCGGCCGAGTCAAACCAATTAAAGGCGGGTTTGGGGCAGCAATAGTAAGTGGGGTCGGCGGCGGCGGAAGCGGAATACTACTCGGCTTAGCAGCAATCTGGAGACTGACCTTAGCTTGAGGCAACAAAAACCGCCCCAGGTCCTTAACCACCTCTTTTCCTGCTATAAACCAAGACATAGTTATTTTGGATTAAATAAATCGTAAACTGCGGTAGATGTGAGTAGCCAGTGCCCCTAGCGTAATGGTATGAACAGCAATAAAACAGACTATACCAACAAAAGGAATAAATGGGAGGGCAAAAAATACCGCTGTTCCCATAATAACTAGCGGGATACTAATCAGAAACGGTCGTGAAAATAATTTATAAATATAAGCACCAAGCACTACACCGCCCAAAGTGGTAGCCATAAGCATTAAGGCCAAGTACATGAAGATAAGCGTGACTCCGAGCAAACTACCAAGAGCGCTGGCAATTAATATGATAGCCACCATTGGCACCACCAGCATTATTCCTAAACCAATCAAGAAACTACGACCAGTATGATCTTTAACCTGATTAACCACCTTAGTTAGGAGCTTGCTAAACATAAACTGCCAGACTAAAGCCGCAAATAATAAGACTAAGAATGGCACAATCACATCACGTGTGGTTGGTACATCTATAGAAACCGGGTCATTTTTAACAATCTTGCCTGCAACTCTAGCCTCCGGCGACCTAACCAACTCGTTGACGCTTGTGTATTTAACCAACCCAGCCACTTCCGCTCTATCACCCAAGGTCAAAGCCATGGTTTTAACATCTACATCTCCGCCAACCACACCATCCACCCTGATAGAATCCGAGGCGCCATAAATTGACTTACCTACATTTCCAGAAATATTGGCATTATCGCCAAAGAAAAGAATATCTCCAGATATACTGGCAGTAGAAAGTACATTGAGAGTACCAGAAAGCACCACCAAATCACCAGTCACCTCGCCCTCCACCGTCACCTCACCAGCTACTACTCGCATATCATCTCCTACCACCCCAGAGACATGGACCGAACCAGCAATAACTGCCAAATCACCACCAGTCTGTCCATTGTGATTGATCTTGGCTGCTGCCAAAAGCAAATCTTCAGTTACCTCACCAGAAATAATAACGGTGTTAGCTACGCCATAAAAATCTCCTTCCACCGCCTGATCGACTGCTACATTGATAGAATCGCCAGTACGCATCACAGACGAAGCGCTAGCCACTAACGGTACAACCAAAAAAACTCCAATCAAACCGAAAAGATACTTTGACATATTAGCAATATTATATCACACCTAAAAAACACCCTGCACCCACCAAAATGTTAGCACTGTCACAAGAATAGCCAGTAAAAGCAAAACCAGACTGATTATTAAAAACTTGTTCATGTTGACTCATAAACCACCGGAGCCTGCAAAATCATAATAAGAGTGATGGCTAGTACACACAAAAACAGAGAAGCAAAAAATAGTGCCACCCTAGGACGTGAAAGCTCCCGCTCACCGGTGTGCCAGTTTCGAATATAAAGAAATGAAAATACAAACTGCCAAAATGTCATAAACTAATCAGACAACTTTTTATATAGTCTACCAGTAAAAGCCAGGATAACTACACCAATAAGGAGAATAAACTCGGGATGGCTCTCAAAAAAGTTATACTTTAAGATAATCTGTTCAATGCCTAAAATAACAGCCGCCACTCCGGTGGTGACCAGAAGACCAAATAGAACTGGAAATTTTTGAAAAATAGTTTTGCGCATTGGAGCGACATAAGAATCAACTCTTTTAGCTGTACTACTGGCTGCTTTATCAGCCAAAACAAACACCTCTTCCACTTGAGTGGCCGGTCCTTTGAATAAATTTTTAATAAAAGAAAACATAAAAGCTATTCAGTCTCAGTTTTATAAAGCTCCTTACCCTTTTCCCACATTTCTGGATGTCCTTTCTTGGCTAACCAATACCACCATTCGGCCCCCCAGAGATATTGGGTTTCATATCTGGTTTCCTTAGCGTAATTCAAAATATCATCAAACTTAGACACATCCATGCGTGAAAACTGAGTTTCAATTGGCACAGTAGCAATAGGAGCAATCAGCCAAGGTTCAGCCGAGAGCTCAATCAAGAGTGTAGGTTTTTTATCATAAATAAGTCCTAGCACGTTCTCTTTTACCCTGTACACAAAAGGAGGCAACCAGGTTCTAAACTGCCCGATTTCTGGGTTCCAAAAATGAACATAAACACTAGTACCAAACATATCACCGCGACTATAAGCGCCGTACCAAGTACCCAGGTTTCCACTATCTGTCACCAGCACCGGACGAGTACCATCCAGTGACTTGGCCAGAGCAATTTCTTCTTCAAGGAGAGAGATATCATGATCACCACAGTGCTCAAAGGCAAACACTGCCAAAAACGGCTCATTTTCAACCTGCCAAATCTTTACCGCACTACTATTTTTATACCGCTCTATGACGGCTGTGAAGTACTCTAGTTGCTCTTTACGTCTAGCTTCAGCATCAAGATTGCCGTACCACTCTGGTACATGACACTCTGGCCAGCGCGGCAAACGACGACCTACCGCTAGTATTACCTCAGCTCCCACTGCTTCCGCTTCCTTAATCTGATAGTCTAGTTCACTAAAATTGAAAGTGCCATTTTCTGGCTCTACCATTGGCCAATGAGCCGCCAGACGCAGATGTCTAACACCCAAGTCGTGCAAAATTGCGTCGTAGGTCTCCTTCCAGTCCAATCCTAGCTCTTCGGCATACATCACATTAAAAGACATGCCGTAGGTAATTTTTTCAGGAATTGGCTTTTGCGCCAAAAAAACAATTACCAGTCCCAGCACAACCAGCTTAACAAAGAGCGCGATCAGAATAATTTTCCACCAAGGCATATCTTACAAAAACAAAATAAAGTAGCCGACCGCAATGACCGCCACATACAGCACCCGCCTCATTACCTCCTGCGGCCTTGGTTCGTGCTTAGCAATACTATCAGGCAACAAACTACCAAAGGCCACCGTGATGATTAAGATAAAAACAAATTTAAGCCCATCAAGAGCCTGTACCACTGCCACATCACCAGCATCAGTTGCCTTAAGGAGTAAGAAAGCAGCCACACCAGCCAAAACTTTAGTGGTAACGACTATAAGCACAGAGCGCTTGGTGGTCTCCTTGGTTTGTTTAGTTACACGATCAAAGTAAGCCGGCACCATAAGTAGCGATAAGGCAAAAAGTACAAATCCTACTCGTGACCAAAAGAAACCGTCATCAAAACTGGTCTGCATAAACAAACCTTTCATCGAAATATAGTGCAGAGCAAAGAAAACACCACCATGCACTAAGTTTAAGATAATATTTCGATTCGGCATGGCTTGAGCCACCAACAGTGTTCCAAGTGACAAAACTACAATGCCCCACATGTGCGAAACCGAAAAAGTGGCATCAAGAAATAAGTAACTCATTCCAAAAGTAGAGAGAGCACCGACAGCACCAATCACCGGCATCACATTTACCGCTTCAGCGCGTTTCAAAGCCTCAAACATTGAGACCAAAGCCATAAAAAAGGTATAAGCAGCCAAGAAAGCCATCCCTACCACCTGAATCGAGGGTTTCTCAATATTGGCAAAAGTCGGTGCTCCCAGCGTTGCTAAAGTTGGTATGGTACCGAGCAGATAAACAATTACCCAAGAGCCAGTCAAGAGGCAAGAATAAAAAGCATACACAAAAGGCTTAGGCATCACCTTTTCGTCGGTAACGATATATTTATCCAAAAAAGCCACTACAGCATTAAGAAGCTGCCCGACCGTAGCTAAGAGTATCCATGACATGACTTTATTCTATCACCTTATTCTCTTCGCAGATTTTCTTATACACGTAAGCTGATGGCCTTATTTTTCTTGTTTGAGTTTCGTAATTTACCTCTATCAAGCCAAATCTTTTTTCAAATCCGAGTGCCCACTCGTAGTTATCTAAGAGTGACCAGTAAATATGCCCACGCACATCCGCACCAGAGCGTATCGCTCGCCACACGCCTTCTACTTGCTTGGTTATGTATTCTGCTCGTCCGGTATCGAGAGCATCGGCTACACCACCCTCAGAAACAAAGAGTGGCTTTTTGTATTTAGAGAGTATCATTAAAGCGTCATAAATATGGTCCGGGGCAAAATTCCAGTCCATGTCTGTTTTACGCCACACTCTTGTGTCACCAAACTGAGTATAGAAGTAATAATTAAGACCAATGGCGTCACAATAGCGGTGAACCCTATTCATAAACCGGTAGGTCCAGAGGTAATTAGCGACTCGGGCTTTGAGTTTATGGAAAAGTGAATCTATACCATCAAACACTATGACATGTTTAACAATACTCACTTCTGTAGCTGGGCTAATTTTTTTGATTGCACAATAAGCTGCATTGTGAGCTTTAGCCAAATTTTTAATTACCCTTAGATACAAAAACAGTGGTGACAGACCACGACTAGCCTTGGCCTCATATTGTCTTCCAGAATTTGTTATTGACACCAGGTCAGTTAGAGCAAAACGCTTAAATGGAGGCCAACTGCCTCTTAGCCAACCATTACTAGCATAAACATTAGGTTCATTCATGGTAGAAAAATGCTCACAAAGATCACCAAGTTCACCCACCACATAAGCCGCGAACTTAGCAAATATCTCTGGAGCATCTTTACGCTCAAATCCGCCAGTCTCCGAAAACCAAGTCGGCAAAGTAAAGTGCCAGATTGTTACAAAAGGCTTTAGCCCTCGAGCATGCAAGGCTTTTAAAACTGCCCGATAATGTAATATCGCTGCCTCGTTATATTTTCCTTCTTCCGGTTCAATCCGCGCCCACTCCACCGAGAAGCGGTGAGCGGTGTGTCCAAGACTCTTAGCTAAATCAAAATCTTCTTCATAACGATTGTAATGATCACAGGCCAAACCACAAGGTGGTACTCGTCCCTCTTTAGCTGCCTTAGCCCAATCAGTATTATCGATTCCACCTTCTACCTGATACGCTGCCGTTGCTGCCCCCCAGTAAAAACCGGCCGGAAAAGTTTTTTCAGTCATAGTGCGCTTAGTATAACAAAAAAGCCCCTCTTGTATGCAAGAGGGGCTAAAGAACGGGGATAGAAGCGGGTTCTCACCGCAGCGGCAAATGGCAAAAGGGACCACCTTGTCCAATCACCCCTTCGCCAATTTTCTCGAGTGAGATTTGCAGACCATTGTGAGTAACCGCAAAAAATCGGCAAGGCTCCGGTCCGCACAGCACTCGTACCGGACCGCGGATTGGTATTGTCGAAATACCAAATACTCCTCGACACTGCCATCCAACATACCACTTCCGGGAGGAATCTGGTGGCGCCAAAACAACGTAGTCACGCCAACCTCCCAAAATAGGTATGTGGGAAATAGGCAGTATGCCAACCCACCTTTTGCGAAACGCCTTTTTGTTACCAGGTATTTTGACGACCTTACTTCGATCTGGCAACCAGCCCGCCTCTGACAAATCTTCACGATTCCAGAAGTGAGTTTCTTGCACAGCCTCCTTATGGGTACCAGCTGCCAAATACATAAGTGGCTTCATCAGCCAGGTGAGGATATTCCCCCACCGACTTTTTGAAAAACACAGTCTTTTGACCGGCTTTATGGGTACACAATCTTTTTTACAGGTACACACTTCCGTCTCCTTAAATATTGAACTACTAATATTATAGCACAAAATACTAGTATTATCAATATAAAATATAATAAAAGCCTTATTTATAAGGCTTTTATTATATCAATTAAATTGTTTCCGGTGACCCAAAGTAGCAGTTGATGACTCCCTCACGCTCCGGATCTAGATAGTATCGATACTCCCCCGTCACCGTCTTGCCACCACACTTATCCAGCTTAGTTTCTCCTGCTCCGTATATTGGGAAGCCATCTAAAGCATAACCAATTAGAGTTTCGCTACCAAAAACACTATAAAGACCAGCTTCATTATTTCTAATCAGTGACCCATCGGTAGCAATGCCGACCACATCACCAGAAAGACAAGTAGCTTGCTGATTTGGAAACGAACGTAGTGGCAACTGCAACAACACATCTCGCACCGGAGCTGAAACAGTTGTTGTACCAACCATTATCGGCGCACCAACTTCTTCACGATAAACTAATCTAGCTCCCTCTACCACCTCAAACTTAAGTCCTTTGGGATTCCATGGTTTGCTATAGGTGTAGTAAGTCGAACAAACCTGAACCGTATTCAAAGCCACCTCCTCAGTCTCAGTCTCTACTGGTTGTTCTGGTTCTTCAGTAACTTTTGGCTTATTGATAGACACTGACTTCATATAGTCAGCCACTTTATCTTTTAGATCAGCCAAACGAGCTGGTCTATTATTTTCTTCCGACACCCCTCCTTCCACACTGTAATTCTCTTCGTTGTCAGCAAACTGCACGACACTAGCGAGTTGCGAGCTTCCAAAATAATCCTCAGAGACAGTCACAAAAATACCGGCCATCAAAAATGTGACTATTCCCAAAAACACTGCAAAATCTCGTGTCAAAAATGGCATATATTTACTGCATCATACCAGAAAGCCGTGCCAAATTCTTTATTACTTAACAGCTTCGCGTCCAGCAATTTTAATCTTCACCGTCTGCTCCACTCGGCGAATATCAGCCAAAAGCTTAGAACGATCGTGGTTTTTCAAAAAGAGATTGAAAATTGACCGCCCACCATTTCTTGCAAAAATAGCCTTATCTCCAACTTTTTTATTTAGCTCAATCCTGTGAAAAGATTCTAATGCTTCAATTTTTTTGATACCTTTCATTTCAGCAATAGTACCCTCGCTTGAGGCAAACCACTTCATAGCACAAGCATACCCGGTACATTTCTTTGGCAAATTGACCTTAGCTGGTATACGTACCAAGACATCGTTAAGTGAATGATCAATGCCACAAGTAAGCATATGTAGCTCGTGACGAAAACCGCCCATACGTGCCCCAATCTCAATCACCTTCCACTCATCATCAATCTTCATGAGTTCAGTATGAGCAATAGAACTTCGTAGTCCAAGCGCATGGATGGCTTTTTCAGCGACCAACTCAGCCTTTTCGACAGTACTACGTTTAAATATTGGTGGAGTCATTTGCAAATAGCCATAAAAGTCATCGTGGCCAATCATTTTGCCAGTTTTAACTTTTACCAAAGGACAGTGTTCTACTTTGCCACGTGCTGTTACATATGAGTCAATGGAGTACATATCGCCATCCATAAACTGCTCAACAATAATCTTAGGCTCCTCCAAACGGCCATCATTTTCATAAGCCTTCTTTAGTTTCGCAAGTGTATGTTTTAGTGTCTTCTCCAAATCTTGTTCGTGGTAACAAATAGACACAAAGAGACTAGCGGCTAGATTGGTTGGTTTTATTATCATCGGAAAACCAATCTTAGCAATCACTCTTTCTCTCTCCGCCTTAGAACTATCACGCAGTAAAGTAAATACTGGCGTTATTGAAGAGTCATACAACTTCATACGACGACGCATTTCGTATTTATCACTCGCCCACTTAAGTGAGTGTGTGGTTGGAGTACGCAAATATGGAACGTGAGGAATTACCTGAGCAAAACGCGCCATATTTTGCTCCGAGCGGCAGGTTATAGCCAAAAATTCATCCTGGTATGGGAGTAAAGCTTCAGCGATTTTATTTGGTTTTGAAAAATCACACTGCACCACCAAATCAGCTAAGCCCTTTTTTAATTTACCTTTCTTATCTACCACTTGTGAGTCCCAAAGCAACATTACCCGGAACTTCTTTTTTGCCAGCTTTTCGTAATTACGAATACTCTCCACAGCACCCGGCGGGATATTCATTACGTAAATGATGATATTTTTTTGGAGGGCTTTTTTCATTACCAAATGATATTAACTAAAAATCTACGCCAAATTTCTTTCTAGAACCATCAAGCATACTACAAAATCAGCGTTTTTATTATAACAAAACACTTTTTGTAATATTTCAAGTTTTATAACAATACTAGCCAATCCGCTTAGCTCCAAAAAACTTTTTAACAAAGCCAACTGAACGCTTGATGTCGTCGTTAACGATAAAGACCACCACATCTCCCGATTTAGCCTCTTTAGCTGCTTCAACTAAAGCTTCATCCTCTCTCACAATCCTCGTTACATTTTTAGTATGCTTTAAGAGAGCGCCCGCAAAAAGCGCTGAGGTTTTTCCGTTTTCTTGGGTAAAGATTTTACTCTGAATTTTTTTGGCCTGTTTAAAGTAACCATCAATTTTGTCATATACAACAAAAGAATCATAATGTGGTGCGATAAACTTAGCGGTATCCTTTACTACTTTTTCGGTACGATCATAAGCCAGGCGCACCACCCCAATCACTCTACCATCTTGCTTAGTTAGCCCTTTAGCTAAATTGGCGACCTGTACTAGAGAATATTTTTCATGAGCATAATCAGCCAAAACCAAAACTCCGTTTTTGGCTTTAAACAAAGTCAGTCTTCCTCCGTCTTCAGACAGCATTATCTCTGTTAGAGATTTGGCTAGCTTTGTCAGATTCTTCCCTTTAGACAAAGCTACATAACCAGACACAATCGCCATTAGATTATAAAGTGAAGGCTCATAAAGCCCACCAAAGGTCCATGGTACTTTTTTAACTGCCACAATCTTAGTAGTCTTGCCAGTAGCAAAATCAACCAAGACCACAAAACCATTACTAATGGTGATATAAGTTTGGCAAGGAGTTTCCTTTAGGCGGTCAGAATCTAGATTCAAACCAAATAATACAAAGTTTATGTTTTTATCAGTAGCAACGACCTCCTTGTAGGCCTGCATAACCAAATCGTCATCAGCGTTTAGTACCGCTATTCCTCCTTCGGTGATTTTCTTAAAAATAAAAGATTTGGCTCGATAGATATCTTGCCGAGTCTTTAGTCTTTTCGAGCTACCAATATGGTCCTCAAGCACATTCAAAAAGATACCGACATCATGTCGCTTGTAGGCAGTCCCCGCTCCGACACTGCTACCCAAAGAAGCCTCAAGGACCGCTAAATTATTTTTAGCCCTGTACTTTGGTGACATAAATTCATACAAGTACCTTCCTGGCGCTACACTTGGAACAAGACCCCATACTTCTGAAGAGTCTGTAAGTGTGCTTTTTTGTTTACCGTTTAGAAAATGACCAACCGTGTTTACCTGAAGAATATTATCAAACAAACCTGTTTTAGCCACGACCTCGGACAAAACATTAGTAACAGTGGTTTTACCCTTGGTGCCAGTAATGACAACTTTGGTTATCATAAACTAGATACCAAACTCTACCTGCGGTGTAGCCTCAGCACTAGTGGTGGTAGCACCAACCGCAGCCGCAATCTGGTTGTAGAAATCCTCAAAAGTCTTAATTTCCATCTTTACATCATTAAGATAAAAGGTTGGTGTAGCGGTAATACCCTTACCTCTAGCCTCATCAAACTCAGACTTTACTTTAGCCTTAACTAGACCAGCGTTGTAGTGACGCTTAAACTTTTCTACATCTAAACCTAAGTCTGTAGCGTACTCATTAAAGAAGGCTACCGGGCTAGCGGCTGTAGACCACTCTGCCTGATTAGCAAAGAGCACATCATGGAACTCAAAGAATTTACCCTGCTGTCCAGCGGCTTCAGCCGCCCTAGCCGCCTCATCAGCAAAAGGATGAATAGGTAGCGGAAAATGCTTGTATTCAAAAGAAAGTCGGCCTCCGAACTCTGTCATAATTTGCTCAATCGCTGGCTGGAAAGAAGCACAAGCCGGACACTGGAAGTCACTATATTCCACCAACTTAACTGTGGCTTCAGTATTACCCTTAAAGTGAGGAGTTAATTCAACCCCAACATTATTCTTTTCACTAACGTGTCCTGAATACCAGATAGAACCTCCAAACAAAACTACTGCCAAAAGACCAATAATTACCCAAGGATTTTTCAAATTCATATAGGCTCTAGTGTAACACAAAGTATAGTGACATGAAAAAATATTGCAAAATAAGCTTTTTTGTGTTCTAATGTACGTCTTATGGCCTTCAAACCGAACTTTGTTCGCAAGAAAAAACGAAAGCAGCACGGAGAAACGTTTTGGGATTCTGAATACAAAAACCCTTCTCACCTTAAGCTTTCTACCAATCACAGTACTGACCTCGAGAAGTTTACTCGTTGGGTCTTTAGGCGTACCCGTGAAGACGTCTTCTCCCCTTCTTCTTCATCAGTCTTAGATGTTGGTTGTGGTAACGGACGTAATCTTATTTATCTGGCTCGCGAGTTTGGGGTCAAAGGTGTTGGTTATGATATTTCTAAAGCAGCCATTGCTCAAGCGGTAGCAGCCTCCAAAGGTCTGAACATTAGATACACCGCCCGCTCGATTGCCGGCAAGCTTGATGTAGAAGATTCTTCTCAAGGTCTCGTCCTTGATATGATGACCTCCCACTTCTTAAACAAAGAGGAGCGTCATAATCTTCGTGAAGAAATATTCCGCGCCCTTGAACCAGGCGGTCTCTTGTTTATGAAGACTTTCCTTAAAGACGAAGACATCCACACCAAGCGTCTTCTTAGTGAACATCCCGGTACTGAAGCTGGCACTTATATCCACCCAGTCATGGGAGTAGCTGAGTACGTCTATACCGAAGAAGAATTGGTGAATTTCCTTAGTGAACGCTTTATCATTCACAAAATCTATCGCTCCCACCAACACTCTTTTCACGGCCAAGCACGCAAACGTCGCACCATCACCATCTACGCCGAAAAAGACCGCTTTAGATAGCGTATAATTGAAGGATGATAACCAGATACCTAAAGCGTTTCCCTCACGCTCTACGCGGACTTACTTTTGCTAGCCGTTTCGATTTTGGCTTTCGTACTCAGCTTTATGGCGTCAGCCTAGTGATAGCCACCACCACCTTCTTTATCTACCCTTTAACAAGTTTTGAATTATTATTTTTGGTACTAGCCTACCTGCTCATACTCATTACCGAACTACAAAACTCCGCCCTAGAAGTTGCCTTAGATCACTTACACATAGACAAACATCCCGCTATTGGAAAAAGTAAAGACATGGCTGCGGCAGCCGTTTTATTGGCTGGAGTATTTTTGGTGATGGTTATACTAACTATCACGATTAGTCGCTTCTAAAGCAAAAGGGCACTTGCAACCAAGAGATAGATACAAAGACTCATGATGTCACACATCACAGTAGCTAGCGGACCGCTAGCTACCGCTGGGTCAAACCCTCTCAATTTCACCAACCAAGGCAGAATAATGGCGATAAAAACGGTTGCCACCACATTAAGTAAAATCGAAATTGCCAAAATTGAACTAACAATAAAAGACTGAATCCATAGATAAGACACCGCAAATATCAACCCGCCCAAGACCACGCCAAGCAAAGAGCTGATGATAATCTCCCTCATAAAATATTTACCGACAGACAAGTTTTGGTTTAAGGAAAGCGCCCTCACAAACAACATTTCAGTTTGAGTACCAACTGCATCGGCAATATAAACCATAGCTGGTATAAATGCCGCCAGTATCAACTGCTCAGCCAGTATATCCTCAAACGAACCAACTACCGCGGCCGCCAGCACACCCCCAAGCAAGCCCAGGATAAGCCAAGGCAATCTTCTTTTAAAATGCAAAAAAGGACTTCCTTCTAAAAGTACTCCCTCTCCCTCTTTATGAGTAACACCAACCAGATGAAGAATGTCTTTGGTGTGTTCAATATTTAAAATTTCAAAAATCTTATCTGACGGCACTACACCCAAAAAACGATGTTCGCGTGAAAGTACGGGCACGGCTTTTATTTGGTGTTTAAGAGCCAACTCTGCTACCCGCTCACAGCGTGAGTGAATGCGTGCCGTGATAATTTCTCGACCAATAAATTCGTTAACCGTATCTCCTGGTTTTAGATGAAACAATTCTTGCACCGACAACACACCCACTAATTCATGTTTAGGTGAAACTATGTATATATAGTTGATAGTAGCGAATTGATTGGCCTGGTCGCGAAGCATCTTTTCCACCTCTTTGGCGGTAGCTCCGGGCTTTACTATCGGCACCGCCGATTCTACAAACGGTCCAACATAATCTCTTAACGTGTTACTCATGCTCTATTCACAAGACATGGCCGCTAGACACTGAGCCTTGGCCTCTCCGCTTAAGTAGTTACAAGCAGCGCACTGATCAGCTGCCTCAAAAGTACTGCCATATTCCATACCCACATCCATTATCTCTTCAAAGTCTCTAAACAGTACGTCTGAAGGTAATTCAAACACACTATTATCTACGACCGCCCATGGCTTACAGTCATACTTAACATCACCCTTTAAAGCTTCCAGCTCTTTGGCATTAACAGCCGTATCAGTATCACTAGGGGCAGCGGTATCGGCCTTAATTTTAATGCCCTGAGTAGTACCGCCCATTGTTGTCCAAGAGTAGACATAGCCATCACGAACAATAGTCGAAGACAGCACCTCGGTATCAGCTACTTTTGTTACCGAATCACTGCGAAGCTGATTACCTTTGATAAAAAAGGTGCCTTCAGTAGCAGTTGGTACTCCTTCGTTTACATCAAAAGACAAAGCACACTCGTATGCCCCACCCTTCATTAGAATACTAAACATCGAACCAACCCCCGAGAAAGGCTCCGGAGTAACCTCTTCTTTCTTTTCAACTTCCGCCCGAGTATCACCATTTTCATTTTCCATCTCCGGTGCCGACACTGGATTAAACATTAGATATAAGCTAACCCCAGCCAAGAACAATGCCCCCACAATCGCTCCAATGAGAATTTTTTGCATATAAATGTAAGATTATAAATATAGTGTAGCAAATTGCCGTACATTCTTCCCTGCCAACCTGTTTTTAGCGCCCCAGACAATCTTTAGCTTTATAAAGTTCCACTGGCCCCGGTACAGCTCCGGCAATTATTTCAGCTACTCGCTCTTCACCCAAAACCTCTTTAAAGCAAGCTATCTCACCAGATGAAAAAGACAGATCGGTACTATCAATACCTACAGCTTCGAGCGCCTTAGTTTGAGCACTACTTGGCGCACTCGGCACCACCGCTTCTTCGGTAGTAGTGGCTTCTACTTCATTTTCATTTGTTACCTCATCGATTACCTTAGTCTCACTTTCCGAATCTAGGACGGCAGGCGCCCAAGCGTCTTTAGGTGCAAACACTGACCAAAGACCCAAGGCCATCACCAAGAACAACAACGAAGCAAAAACAATCTTCACGTATTTCATACTAAGAGCATACCACAAAAGAAAAAACCGAGGACACAAGTGTCCTCGGTTTTTTCTTTAAAACTTTTGCCAGAGCATGCGCAGGCCGTTAGCGACCACGAGTAATGTTCCGCCCTCATGACCAATCACACCAAGCGGTAATGGTAGAGTGAAGAAGATAGTAGTAATCACCATCAGAATCAAGATACCAAGAGCGAAGGTAAGGTTTTGCTTGATAATGCGATTGGCCTGGAGCGAGAGCTTGCGCGCACGCATCAGAGCCTCTAGGTCATCTGAAAGCAAGGCCACATCAGCCGCCTCAAGCGCCACGTCACTACCAGCCGTACCCATCGCCACTCCTACATGTGAGGTAGCCAGAGCGGCAGCGTCATTTACACCATCTCCCACAAAAGCCACCTTTCCTTCATCGCGAAGCTTATCAACAATAGTCACCTTATCGGTCGGCATCAAGTCGGCGTAAATATCTTCGCCGGTAATACCAATCTCCTTTCCAATTTCTTCGGCTACCGCGCGGTGGTCACCAGTCAGCATCACAATACGCTTCACTCCAGACTTACGTAACATTTCAATGGTGGCCTTAGCTGAAGCTCGTACAGTGTCAGCGATACCAATCACTCCAAGGACGGTGGTGTTACCGATAATGATAGTAGTCTGCCCAGCTGCTTCCAGTGAGGCAATTGCTTCTTCAGTCTTGGCGTCTACTACCAAACCAACATGACTAAGCATACGACGATTACCAGCAAAGTATTGATGTCCATCAATGTCAGCCATAATTCCCTTACCTGGTACCGCACTAGCATTAGTGATTGTGCCTGGAGTAATACCCATGTCGTTAGCTAGATTGAGAACGCTCTTAGCAAGCGGATGCTCAGAATGAGCCTCCAGCGAAGCCGCTAGCTGTACTAATTGATGTTCACTAACTCCGAGTGGCAAGACCTGCTTTACCTGCATTTTTCCTTCAGTTAAAGTACCAGTCTTATCAAAGGCCACAATGTCGATACCTGCAAAAGTCTCTAAGGCCGCTCCACCCTTAAAGAGCATGCCGCGTTTGGCTGAAGCTGCTAAAGCCGAAAGAATAGCCGCCGGCACACTAATCACAATCGCGCATGGGCTAGCCACCACCAAAAGAGTAGCTGCCTTATAGAAAGCCTCAGCATACGGAATGCCGAAGAGAATAAATCCCAGCAGGGCCACAGCTGTACCAACCAGCACCACAATAGTGTATCTCTCGCCAAACCAATCACTAAAGCGCTCACTTGGAGAACGCTTAGACTGTGCCTCCGTCACTAACGTGATCATCTGCGCTAAAGTTGAATGACTAGCTGTCTTCTCCACCCTTACCTTAAGCACACCGTGCCCATTAACCGTTCCAGCAAAAACCGGTTCACCCACCTCCTTATCAACCGGCACCGACTCACCAGTCATTGAAGACTGATCAACGGCACTCACGCCACTTAAGACCGAACCGTCTGCAGGAATTTTTTCACCTGGTTTTACTACCACTACATTTCCTATCTCCAGTGCTTCTACCGAGACTCGAGTCACCGTACCGTCAGCGGCCTCGAGATTAGCTTCATCCGGACGAAGCTTCATCAAAGCCACTACCGCTCGCTTGGTGTTACCCATCGCGTACTCTTCGAGAGTGCCAGCTAGACTAAAGAGGAAAAGCAAAATCGCACCATCACGCGCCTCACCCACCGCTGCGGCTGCGAGTGCCGCCATCACCATCAGTAGGTCGATATCTAGTTTGCCCTTAAGCAGTTCTTCTACCGCCCCTTTTCCGGCCGGAATACCTCCCGCCAAAAAAGCCACCACAAATGAAATGGTAATAGCTAGTGATGCACCGCCAGTAAGCTGGAAGTACACACCAGATAGAAGCCCGATTAGGGTTATAACGGTTAAGGTGGCGTTAATTTTTAAAGACTTTTTTTCCTCTTCAAGTTCCTCCATGAGGACATCTACTGGATTTTGCATAATCCCTATAATACTTGAAAAAAGCTTATTTTTCAATTCTATTAGGAACTTAGACTCGCTTCTTCTTAACAAGAAAAACCACTACCAGTAAGAACGTAGGGATTAGCAAAAATGGATAAACCGGTCTTTTATCTTCTGGTTCTATCATCACCAATCGATTGTTACCAGCTTTATCCTGAGCCCGCAAATAAATAAAATTACGAAGTGACTGATCTTTTATCTCATAAGGACTAGTCACTAACCGCCAAGAACTTAAAGGAGCCAGCCAACTATATGCCACCTCTTTTAGATAATACGCCTCGACTCCGGAATCCTTATCGGTTGTATCAAAAATCAAAACCGCCTTACCATCCAGCCAATCATCTCTCTTCACCACAATTGGCGTAAAGCTCTCTGGTGGCTCAACATCTTTTACCACTTCTTCATTCGCAAATAGAGCCGATTTAGTTGTTATAAGAAATGGCATAGCGTCTATCGGTAATGATGTTCCTCTACCATCATGAGCCAGTAGCTGTTGATTGCTAATATTCAACTCACTTTCTGTAGCCAACCTTGGAACAAACTCAACACTAAATAGCTTAACCTGACTTGAGGTAAAGCCGCCAGCCACCATACCTGAGAAGTTAATAGCTCCGCTTTGTCTTTCACTTGGCTTTTCAATCCAAAAGCTAACAATCGAACTGCCGGTGTTAATTTTTTTAACATCAAACACCTCAGTATCAAAATTCAATGTACCAGCCACGACATTGGCTTCTTCAGCAGAACTTACAAAAACATACACCAAAAATGGACTAGCTACACCGGGCATTTCTTCACTACTTTCCATGAATAACTCTCCAGCCAAGAGCAGGTTCGGTAAAAAGAGCAGTGTGAGAAAAAATAAAAATCGCATACTAACCAGTCCAATAATAAGCCATGATACTAAAGTCAACCAAGTCCAAACGACCATTATTATCAAAGTCTATTTTTGATTCCGCTGGACTATAGATATACCACCAGAGAGTAATAGCGAAGTCGACAAAGTTTATTCGACAATCATTTGTTACATCAATTATATCTGAACAGGGTGAGGTGTTAGCACCCTTAAATACTTTATAGTCACTATAAATAGTTTCTCCCAAATAATTTACACCTAAGCGGTAAGATATCTCACTGAGGTAGGTTTTAATATTTTCAAACAAAAAGTTTCCGTAAGTATCCGCCCTGGTCTCATAACTCGCCCCTCCCAAATCTAATAAAACTAAAGCACCAGGCACAGACTGACCCCTGAACAACACACCAGACTCTCCAACAGTAACCGTACTTAGTGGCGGCAAAATAATACCCGAAATTTTAGTTGTCGAATCTTTAAACACCTGCCCAAAAAAACTACCTGTGAAAACCATACTTCCACCTTCGCCACTTCCAGAAAGTTTTAACAAATACTCTCCCGGCGCTAAACCAGAAAGTGTAACCTGAAAGTATCCAACATTGTCAGCAAAAACAGTCGAAGAAACTACACCATCTTTTAGTATAGAGACACGACCAAATGGCATAAAAAAGCCAGTAACCACTAAGTTAGTCATCACTGGAGCCGGTAAACCACTCTCTTCAGCAAAACTAATTTGTGTACCTCCTCCCTGTGGTGGATTAATAACACAAGCTGCAGTAACCAGAGTACAGACAGTTGAACAGGACAAGTTACCAGAATCAAAGCCAGTCAGTGAACAGGTCGAACCACCAAGGTTAGTGCCGTCACACTGCTCCCCAGACTGAATGATATTGTCACCACAACCCGGCACATTAGCAAATATTTCTACATCATAAGACTGCGCCAAAATAACTGACGGTGCCAACAAAAGAAAAACAAAAAGTGAAAAACGAAACATCGTTTACTATCGCTTTGAACGAGCGATAATAAAACGGTTGTATTGCTTGAGAATAAAAACTAAAGTAGCAAGTGCACCAAAAAACACTATCAGAAACTGCCACGGCAACATGAATATAGTAGTAGAAGCAGTAGAATTTTGGTTAGTCTCACCCCAAGAAATATTTAAGTCAGCCTTGTACAAGCCTACGCGCAAATTTGCAGCCTGAAATTTTACAATATCAAAAAAACTTGACTCTTCACCTTCAGGTAAACTCATTGCATCACCCCAATTTAAATCAAATTTGCGAACACTGCCTGGCAATACACTACCTTCAGTCTTATTAGCATCTATTGTCACTACATGCATGCCAAAAACATTTTTGATAGTTACCTCACCACGCGGTATAACTCTGTCACCGCCAGTATTATTGAAACGGTAAGAAAACGGAACAGGGACACTAGTAAATAGTTTTGAAGAAGTCAGTCCAGCACCAAACTCTAATAAACCTCCACCTTCTTCAACATCACCATTAACGCGCAGTAGCACTAACGAACCCACCTTTCCACCAATAGAAACCTCAGAACCAGCACCAGTCTCTGGTGGCTGACTACCAAAGAATATAGCAGCGAAGTATCCACCGGGTACAGCATCAGCAGGTATGGTAATTGAATAAGGAATATTTACTCGCTCACCAGGTATCACAACCACACTTCCCTGAGTTCCAATCCAAGTTGATAAACCAGAACCACCTCCGACAAAGAAGGGCGCTCCAGTTTCACCCCTTGGTTCAAAGTTTTCAAAACTTGTGTAGAAAGTCTTAACTTCTGATTGTTCATTGAAAACCTCTATCTCTCCTACCAAAGTCTGCCCAGGATCACCGGCAACATCGATTTTAGTTGGTGAAATAGTAAGAGCGTCAGCACTTTGTGGAATTAGTCCAAATGCAACAAAAGCCAGTGCGGCAACCAGAAGTCTGTTCATAGTTGAATTATATTACCACATTGGCCAATTTGCTAGAAGTTAGCTGTGGCTACGTATGTGACAGTTGCTGAATAAGCACCAGCTTCGGTGTTAGCAGCGATGTTTGCCAAATAACGAGCAGAATATGTGGTGTTTGAAGTAGCACCTGAAGCCGATGCCACTTGGTCAGGAAATGCAGCTGTGTCAAAAGCAAAGCCAGCTGCTGCATAAGGAGCAGCTACAGTACCAGTTCCACCTGAGGCTGACATACGAAGACCAAACTGCTCTGTACCAGCAGAAGAAGCCGTGTTAGTGCCGCCGATTGATGTAATGGTCGCTCCACCACAAGAACTACAGGTAAGAGTAGTGCCTGTAGCGGTCATGGTATAGCCGTTAGCTGCGTTTGTACCTACTATAAGGTTATGAGCTTCAGTTTCTGAACCAGATCCGAGGGTGTCACCTGTAGCGTACCTAGCAGCGGCAGCGTTTAGCGTACCAAAGCCAATTGAGGTGTCTGAAATGGAGAAAGTGAGAGATTGTGCCACAGTAGCAGCAATATCAACCGTGTCATCAGTAATGATATTCACAGTTGTACTACCGGTGTCACCAAAAGCTCCAGCAAACGCAATTTCGTAACTAGCGGCTGAAGATGGGTTGGTGATCTGGGTGTTACCGGTGGCGCCAGCTGTAGCATGGGTACCGATTTGTACCTGCACACAAGCGTTAGCAGCAATAGCGGCCGCACCAACTCCGTCGGTAGGCGCAGTAAGAGTGAGTACCTGTCCAGCTAATGTAGCACCCCAAGCGGTAGCTGAAGCGGCCGCCGCCAGAGTCTCTTCGTTGGTATACGTCGGAGCAGTACAGTTTGACTGACTACCGGCTGAGTGAGCCAAGTCGACGTCAGCAAAGTCAAACGCGTTCATAGTAAAACCAGCCGGGAAAGTAACAGTAATAGTGTCCGAAGAATCACCAGCGCCAGTAGGGGTTCTAAATACTAGTGTATGGTTGGCAGCAGCACTAATAGTCTGACTAGAAAGCGTATCGGAAATATTTGCCAGAGCTGCTGCCAAAGCTTTGTTTATTGAAATAGTGAAGTAACTTAACAAAAGCGCCACAATAGTGACTAGCGCTATGCTAGGTCTTTTAATGGAGGTAAACATTGTACAAAATGATAATATTAAAATCCCTCTTTCTCCGAGAGATACCTATATTGTATATCGACCGCTTAATTTTATTTTTATCTCCTGTGGAGAAGTCTAAAAACTAGCCGTTGCCACAAATGTAATAACCCCGTTATAGCTACCTGACTCCGAATTACTCGCTATATTCCCAAGATATCTGACTCCATAGACTGTAGTAACCTCATCCCCTGCTCCTGTAGCCAAAATATCAGGAAATGATGCCGTATCAAGCGCCCAGTTGCTAGTATTGTATGGACCACTAACTAAACCAGTTCCGCTATTCACTATCGCCCTTAGTCCGAACTGTTCAGTACCTGGACTAGCAGCGGTAGCACTACCACCTATTGCGGTAACCGTCGCACCACCACAAGAGCTACAAGTAAGAGTGGTTCCAGTCACATAAAGAGCATAACCATCAGTAGCGTTGGTAGCCACACTTACAGTATGAGCGTCAGCTGTATCAGTTGAAGCTCCTAGCGCATTACCAGTAGCATAGCGACTACCTCCAGGCAGTAATGTACCAAAACCTACACCTGTATCTGAAATTGAAAAAGTAAGTGACTGCGGTGGTAGTGGTATGTCAGTTTCAAGCCACTCAATAGTCATATAGTAGTTTACGAGAGCATCGCCGGCAGTAGCCTCTTGATACAGAGCTATTCCCTGACCAGGGTAAAGCACTAACTCATCACCAGTTACAAGCTCTTTTTCAATAATACCTCCTGGTTGATTGACTGCTCCAGGAGAGGTAGCTGAAAGAAGCCTCGAGGTGGAACCTAAGGCTAAAGTAGCCGTCACACCAGTACGTCTTAACTCAGCTGTAGCAGCTGCTGTACCAGTATGTTTTTCAGTGATATTGGCACTAGTAATCTGAGTACCACCAGAAGCAGCTGTGGTGGTACGTAAGGTAATAGGAATGTAACCCGGGGCTGTCAGAGTACCAGTACGGTTACTTCTTATACCAACCCGCTTAATTACATAAAGTTTATTTGACGAAGCTGGATTAAAAAGTGAAGCATAAACATAGTTGGCGGCTGTTGATCCCGTGACCGGACCAACCGTTATAAGGTATTCACCCTCACTAGCAGGTGTGCTTGCTGAATCAACTTCTTCCCACTCTAGATACCAATAAAGGCGATGGTTGGTGTTACCAGCGGTATTGTTATTAAGCACAATACCCTCACCCGGCTGCAGGATTATTCTCTCATCATCTTCAAAGTTAACGGTTCGCCAGGCGTTTTGCCCCAAAGCAGCCGCCGTAGCCACCGCCCCGGGAGCTGTCACTCCGATAAACTGAGCGTCAGTGCTTTGACTATAAGTAGCAGTCACACCAGTACGACGAATTTCCATCGCACTGTTAGCAGTGGCCGTATTTTTCTTGGGAATGTTAGCCGCTGTGATTTGCGTACCACCCGAAGCAGCACTGATTCGTTTTACCTGAATCTGATTATAAGCAGCCGCCGCTATAGCATTTGCTCTTACTGCCGAACGTTTTATTATAGCTGTCTTACCAGAAGCTGCCGGATTGAAGAATGTGGCATAGTTATAACTTGCAGTACCACTACCTGGCATGGCTCCAATATCAATCAGATACTCATTTTGCGCTGTTGGCACACTTGCGACCTCACCCCATTCAGCTGAAATCTTTACATAATGATCAATGTCACCAGCTAAGTAATTTAAATAAAAGCCAATACCCTCACCCTCCTTAAGTACTAGTGGTTCATTAGGAGTAAACATTAGATCAAATTGTCCATGCAATTGTCCGGCCGCACCCGGACCTAATACCTTCATAATACCTGAATCAGAAAGTCCTGAAGCGGCCGTACTACGCGAACCAACATAAGTAGTAGTAATAGCTGAAGCACAAGCCGCCCCACACCAGCGTACCTGCATAATACTATTGCTACTGCCGGTATGCTTTTTGGGAATATCAGCCGCCGCCACTAAGGTACCTGCAGAAGCAGCACTGATGCGCTGAAAATTGAAGGTGGAGTAAGTAGCTGCAGTATCAGCATTAACTCTTATAGCCAATCTTTTAACCTCCGCTGTTTTTCCAGATCCACTGGGGTTAAAAATGGTATAGAAAGTAGTACCTAACGCGGCAGCGGTTTCGACACGGCTGGAAGCCCACAGATACTCATTTTGGGCCGCTGGGGCACTAACTACCTCCTCCCACTCCACATGCATACGCACTAGCTGGTCAATATCACCCGCCGCTTCAGATATAAGCGCAATTCCCTCTCCAGGCTGAAGAATGAGCTGTTCGTCACTGGGGTGGAACTCTATCTTATTCCAACCAGTCTCTTCCCCGGTAGTACCACAAGGCGTAACCATTCCTAAGCGGGCGTCTGTACCTCCAGTTTGCGTAACAGTCACACCGGTATAGCGTGCTTCCATGACACTGTTACCGCTACTAGTATTTTTCTTTGGGATATTGGCGGCAGTAATCTGCGTACCACCTGAAGCGGCACTTACTCTTCTAAGCTGAATATTGTTGGTATAGACGGCCGTAGTGTCACAAGTCTCGGTACCAAACCAGACCCTCTTCACCACTGCCGTACGACCAGATCCAGACGGGTTAAAAAGTGAATTATAAACATAGTTGGCTGTGGCAGCCACCTCCACGCGCTGCAGCGACAACATGTATTCACTTTCCGCGGCTGGCGTAGAAGCAACTTCTTCCCACTCAATTTCCAAACTAATACGCAGACCGGTAGTCCCAGCCGCTTCTTGATAAAGCGCCACTCCTTCACCAGGTTGCAAAATAATCTTTTCGTCATTTTCATCAAAAACCACTTCGCGCACAGCGTATTGGTAGCCAGTTGTTCCCGGCAAAGGTGAGCCTAGCAACCTAGACTGAGTCGCCCCCGCAAAAGTCACCGTCGCACCAGTGTGACGCACCTCAGCGATACTGTCGCTTGAGCTAGCGTTCTTTTTGGGGATGTTTGTCGCTGTTATCTGGGTACCAGCAGAGGCAGCGGTGGTACGCCTTAAAGCCACGTTTACATAGTTTACAGCAGCAGCGGCGTTGGCCTTTATCATCACCCGCTTGATAGATATAGTTCGGCCGGAGCCAGACGGATTGAATAATGAACCATAGACATAATTGGCTGTCACAGTACCAGTAATTGGACCGATATTTAGGTTATATTCATTCTCAGCAGAGCTTATGGCCGCCTCGGCTTTAGGTATCCTTACTCCAAAGTTATCTACTACATCTTTATCTTGTCTAGCCAAATACAAACGGTCCACCACCGCTCCCACTGTACTGTTTTCACTTTTAACAAACTCCACTATAGACGACAAATTTACCTCCAAGCTAAATATCGCCAGGATTAATAACAAATTTATAGTTAATCGACTAAAGCGTATGAACATACGTATAAATCTGTGAAGAAATATCCTTAAAAAGGTTTTCAATCTCTTCCTTACTCACTATGTCTTCTTTATTCTTTTTTTCTATCATTATTGTGAGTAGGTATGGGCGACGATTTTCATACACAATACCCGAATCCGCCCATACTCCTTCATCTTCACGAATTCCGGTTTTGTGGGTAAATATCACATCACTAGGCACGCCACTTTTGGCGTACTCGGTCGGACCGTCAACCAAATAATTTAAAAATAATTGTGAGTTGTCTGGCGAGAGATAGGTAGCATTAAAAAGTGAACGGAAAAAAACTGAATAGGTCTTGGCCGTCATACGATTGTCTACACTCTCAGCGTTTGGATTTTTCTTAAGACCCTCAAGTACATCATCAAGACCGAGGTGCATAAAAACATCTTCAAGCTCCTCAGCATCAAGATTACGCAAGAGCACAAAATGGGCGGTGTTATCAGAATCTACTAGAGTGTATTTGAGCAGTTCTTCTATTGTCAGAGTAGTGCCAGTCGGCTGCAGATACAGATCTCCAAAAGATGAGTCCTTATCCTCGTCTAGTATTACCAACTGATTATCTAGTCGCCATTCCCCTCTCTCCACCTTCTTCATCACAGCCATCGCTACCGGAATTTTGATGAGACTAGCAGGCCACATCGCCTTGTCATTATTTACAACAATATTAGAGCCGGTTGGCAAATACTCAAAATACATACCAATCGTAAACTTTTCATGATCTTCAAACTGGGCCAACATCGCACTACGGAGCGGCTGAAAACGTACCAACATGTCTTGCTCTGTAGTAACTATCGCTGAAGGATCAAGAAGTGAATACTTTGACGTCATTTCACTAATAGAAGCTGGCCAAAAAACATAGGTGGCTAGACCACCAATTAATAAGCCTGAAAGTAGGTAGGTTAATTTAGAGTTTTTAATTGTTTTAGATATTTCCATTTTGAATTTCGGTTGTGGTGGACACTTCATTTATTATTTCACTAACCACCTCTAAGCTGTCTGTGATACTAGCGGTAGTGGTGGCTGTTTCTTGCTGTTCTCTAGCCTTGGCAGCAATGACACTTTCAATATAGGTATTAAACCTCTCTACCGCTTTAGCATTTTCATCTCTAAATACCTCACCTGGCGAATCCTTAAAGAAATACAACTCTTCCGCCCGCCACACCACCTGCCAATCAGTAAACGGAAACGTGAAGCGCCTCTCTTCTCCTTCCGGCAGGTTACCGACCAGCGCCATCTCATGTAGACTACCGCCAGTTCTTAAATCATAAGTAAAGATAATTGAAGCGTCATAATTTAGCCAAAATATCATTCGCTCCTTGGCCCCCAGCGGATAACCACCAAGAGCCGCCTCCGCAAATCCAATACGTCTTACTTCTTTTAGATCCATATCAATTAGCCACAGTTCAGTAGCCTCATCCATCACTACACCAGCTATGGCGTACCTGGTATCAATACCCTGAATAAAGGTAGTAGAGGCCACAAACTGATCTGGGTTCATACCTACCAAAGTGGTACTAGCATTTATCTGACCATCAGTATTAAACAAATCCGCTAAACCAAATTTTTCAGGCACTAAACTAGACACAGCATGAACTCCAAGCTCTCGCACCGGCGCATAAGAAATCTCAAACCACATAGCATCAAGATAGATATCTGGCTGGCTATCAAGACGGAGTAGCGGCCGCAGAGCAATCTGCACCTCGTTTACGTCTTCAATAGTCACTAAAACTTCCTTAGGCAACTCAAAGCGCACGTCGTTATCTATAGTATTTACATATCCAATATTCTGCCAAGTCTCGCCATCAAGCGTGTACTCAACCGCAAAAATTGCTTCAGCCGCACCATCATTGACCTCCTCAACCTCTTCTTGTGGCAATATTCCATCAACCACCGGTTCTTCTTCTACAGCAGTAGTAGATGCCATTTCTGTCTCTGATTTCACTACCTCATCTGTGGTAGTAGCCGGTAACTCCTCAGCATAGGCAAAATTCACAAAAACTTGCCACCAAGAAATTGGCTCTGGTTCTGATGTAGGTTCTGGCGATGGCACCGACTCTGGTTCAGGCTCCGCCACCTCTTCTATCACCTCTGTCACCTCCTCTTCCACTACTTCTTCAGCACCATTAGGTACCCCCTCTGCCTCATCCAATACCTCAGGCTCAACCACCCCGCCCTCATCACTAGTCACTGTCTCATCGGTACTAGTAGCCTGGCTCGAAGTAGAGACTTCGGTAATAATTTCTTCTGTTGAAGTAACCACCTCTCCATCTTCATTATTATTAGATTCATCTTCAGCAACATCTTTTTCTGAGACCTCTTGACTGTTTTCTTCGCCGGCAAAAATATCAACTATAGTATCTAATATAGAAGTTTGTTCTGGTGATATTACAGGCAATGCTTGTTGCCACGAAAATCGTAAAGTAACTCTGGTTTGATAGGTCTGAGGTGGAAGCTCACCCTTAAACTCTCCACAAAAAATAGCTGAATCACCGTCTTGGTAGATGGCTGAGTTCTCAGCATTATAATCAAGGTCATCTAAAGCCTCTGGCACTCCACTGGCGTTTTTGGCAGACCTAAAGCCACCCAGACAAGTCTCTGGATAAAAATACGCCTTCTGGGCCTGCACACCTACTGGGTCACGTGACAAAAGTGCAAAGAATGCAATCAGCAGAAATACAAATAGTACAGAAATAAATATCCCATACAAAAAACGCTTACCAAATATTTTGGCCAATATATTCATAAAACCATTATAGCAGGCGATTTTTAACAAAATCAGCTTCTACACTCTCTAACCACGGAGTACCAGATAAACGATATAGAAAATATAAAGAAAGATAAAGCTGATACCCTGCCAACGCTCGATTACGTGTTTCTTTCCCACAAACAAAGCCAGGAAAAGAGTGAGAGTGACGCCAATAGTTACCACTAAATCTAGATTCATAGCCGGAGCAAAAGGTAGTGGATTAATAAAAGCACTTATACCTAAAATCCAAAAAATGTTGAAGATATTAGAACCAACTACGTTTCCAACTGCAATGTCTACATTCTTCTTATAGGCGGCCACCACCGAGGTAGCCATCTCTGGTAGTGAGGTGCCGATAGCCACAATTGTGAGACCAATCAGTGACTCACTTACCCCGAGTCCACTCGCAATAGCAATAGCACCTTCAACAATCCATTTTCCTCCCACCACCAAGCCAACAATACCAAGCACCGTGTATAAAGACGCTTTGACCATACCGAGCTTTTGCACCTCCTCTACTTCTGCCTGACCACTTTTGGCCAAACCAATAATGTAATAAAGAAAAATAACAAAAAAGCCCATCAGCACTAACCCATCAATGCGACTAAGTTCTGAGGCAAAGGCACCATCAATCAGCACATCATTAGTTAGTATAAAAAGCATTACCACCGCCAAAAGCGCAAAGGGTATTTCCTTCCAGACAGTAGTACTCTTTACCGCAAGCGGATACACCGCTGCCGACATACCTAGTATCAAAAGAATATTAGCAATATTACTTCCCACTACATTACCAATTGCAATATCAGTATTACCAGAGAGACTAGCCAGGATATTTACCACCAACTCCGGCGCTGAGGTACCAAAGGCTACAATAGTCAGTCCAATCACCAAAGCTGATATACCGAGCCGTCCAGCCAAAGCCGAAGCCCCGTCTACCAACATATTGGCACCCTTAATAAGCAACACGAACCCAAGCAGAAACAACGTGTATGTAATCATAATTTTTTATTGTAACAAAACAAAATTCTCAAGCCTTAGTCATCCCCATCATTACTTGGGGCACCTACCGTCACCTCTTCCTTTTTTGAATAAATTAATCGCGCACCATTTCTTCTATCTGATCGCACGTGTGGAATACGCGGAATCAGTATCGAAGCCAAAGACGCCACAATAGCTATTTGATGATAACCAAAACCAATCGCCATACCTATAGCACCAGCAAACCAAATACTAGCCGCCGTGGTTAGGTTCTTTACCGAGGTGCCATCTTTAAGTATCAAGCCGGCTCCTAAAAAGCCAATACCAGAGACTATCTGCGCCGCAATACGTGACTTAGAAGCCGGATCTACCGTCATCGACATGAAGGTAAAAAGCATCGCTCCACAAATCACAAAAGTATGAGTACTAATACCAGCGTCTTTATTACGAAGCTCACGCTCACCTCCAATAAGCACCCCCAGAATTACCGCTATGACCAAATCCACCACAAACGTAATGGTTACCGCATCTATTACAATCCATTCAAACATAGAGTTATTTTTTACCACATCCATGAATCCACGCAAGAAAAAAGCGCCATCCTAAGATGACGCCTGTCCACAAAAAGCAATGTGACTATTCCGAGTCTGGCCAAGAGATAGAGTCACTGAATCCTCTGTCCTCACGCCGGCGAGAAGGCTGTGGTATTGACGAATGTTTAGGCGGTGGCCTCTTAAGTGGCTTATTGGCCCGCATCATCGCCACTAATCCATCAATACCAATATTCGGTCGAGGAGAACGAATCATGAAAAACACTACCACCGCCAGTACCAAGGCCAAGACGATGACAATGCAGCCAACAATCGGAAACTCCCTAAAAAATTCAATCATGGCACTACTCCCAAAGGTTGCAGAAAAGAACTAAAGCAGAACTATAACCATTATCTATCATAAATACAAACACAAAACAGCACTCCTTACGGAGTGCTGTTTTTAGTTATTCCTAAAACTCGTCTAGAGCTTCATCGATAAGATCTAGAGCATCATCAATCAGATCCTCGGCCTCATCTTCATCGTCATTATCTATAGCATCCTCAGCGTCATCAAGTAAATCTTCCGCTTCGTCTAGTAGATCTTCGGCATCACCCACATCCTCATCGTCATCAAGGGCATTATCGACATCGTCACGAGCATCATCTAGATCATTACGAGCATCGTCTAGCATATCCTCTACGTCACTTGAGCCAGATTTATTTCCTATAGCATCAAGAGCATCCTCTACCAAATTATCAGCATCTTCTGCATACTCTAGGGCGTCAGCGTATTCTCCGTCATCAAAGGCAGCTATAGCGGAGTCTAGTTTTGCTTCAGCCTCATCAAGAATGTCCTCTGCCTCACTAGTGGCTTCTCCATCTTCATCAGCCTGATCAATTTCTTCGTCAGCATCATCAATTTTATCGCTCACTTCATCAATCAGCTCTTCAGCATCATCTTTTTCTGATACAACATCCACCGCTTCTAGTGCATCATCAATAGCATCTTCTACATCATCAAAGGCACCTTCAGCCTCATCATAATCTCCAGCCCCGACCGCAATCGCAGCCTCTAGATAGGCATCGATTGCCTCATCGAGATAATCTACAGCATCATCATAATCAGGAGCGTCATCATTATCTTCTACCTCTTCGCGAGCTTCACGAAGTGACTCACCGATATCCTCTAGCTTAGATAGAGCGTCCTTAGCATCAGCTGATAGACTGCCACTACTACTGCCTCCACTATTAGTCTTAACTGCTGCCAATTCAGCCTTTAGAGCCACAATCTGCGCTAAGAGAGCAGCACTACTGTCTCCACCACTACCAGCAGTACCAGTAGCTCCCGGATTGGCAGTTGAAGCTAGTTGACCCATTATTGAAGCACGAGACTTAGCTCCGAAGTAGCCAATAGCTGGACTAAGACCCTTATCTTTCTGCCACTTTATTACCGCTGCTTGAGTAAGAGCTTTATATTCGCCAGTTTCATTTCCCTTTGAACCAGGACCAGTAGTGGCAATGGTGTAACCATTGGCATTAAGCCACTCTTGTAGACACTTCACATCTTCACCCATCGAACCGAGCTGCAGGTCACGACTAAATGAACAACTAGTAACAGCTGAAGCAGACATCGGCGTTGCCACCGTGGCCATAGCCAAAAGCATCACACCAGCCTGGGCTGATTTAAATAAATTAATTTGCATATGGTGATAATTATATCACCGCCTAAATGACAACTAAATAGTTGATAACTCAATTAGTACTATAGATACACAGAAAAATCTTCCACCGCTTCCTCCACAATTGCTGCTTCATCACTATCAATCAGTGATTTTTCGAGTTTCACCAACACTTCATAAATCTCTTTGGCTTGATAACCTTTTTTCAAGAGCTTCTTTGCCTCCTCCAAAACTTGGTTATCTAAATCAGTACTCTCTTCGAGCGCCTTATCAAAAATCTTTAAAAATGGGTGAGCCATAGCCCAATTCTAGCAGAGCCATCCACCCTCTCTTATATTGACTTTATATATAAATATGCTATTATATTGCTTGAGTTCGTTCCCCAAAACCAAAGAGGAGTTTGTCATGACCTTTCTGCCCGATTATCTCGAAGAAGCACTGCGCGCTCTCCAAGCGGAGACGCCGGACAGTCCCCAAGAGGACACTGCCTCCACTGATGAGCCCAAGCCGGCCGAGGAAACCAAGCACTACGGCTGGAATCTGGCCCTCAATGCTTGCTGCTAAGACCCGCTCAGCAGCACCCCTCCAAACCGCCCCACCAAGGCGGTTTTGTTTTACCCAAATTTTAAATAAAGCCAGATATATACCACTATCATCGGCACCATAATGAGTAACCCAACAAGGAAACCCATTAGCAACATTTTTGGATCAATCTTTTTCATATCAAAATACTCTTACCACAAATTAAGCCACACCCCGAAGTAGTGCACCACCACATAGAGGAAGAATAAATAACCAAGCACTCCAGCTAGCACCGTTAGGGCAAGGTAGTTGATGATTTCGTTACGCCTCTTCTTAGCCTCATCAATGGTACAAATCCCTTTCTTACGAGTTAGATAATAATAAAGTGAAGCCATAAGAGCCAAAAGTCCTACCGCTCTAAAAGCCCACTTATACTCACCATAAAATGTATCAGCCAAACTAGAAGCAAAACTCACCGAAGACACTCCGAGCAAGACTAGTATCACTGGCGAAAGACAGCACAGTGAAGCGATAACTACTGGCCAGCTAGAAATCTTCAGGATTTCTTTAATCTTTTGCATACCCATTTATTATATATCCTTTCTGGTGCCGTCTCGCTTAAAGAAAGTCCAAATATAATAATCTTCCACCTTCTCTCTCGCCCACGGTGTTTTACGCAAAAAGGTCAGACTAGAATTAACACTAGGCTTTTCATTAAAACACTTAATTTTTATCTTAGCCCCCAAGCTCTCCCAGCCGTAATGCGCCACCAGCTCTTCTACAATCGTCTTAAGGGTTACGCCATGGAGCGGATTATTTTTCTGTGGTGTGGCCATGTTTTAAAATTTATTTTTCAAAATCTCCTTAATGTCTTCTATATCTTTATAGACTATTACCTCAAGTTTAGAGTTACCAGCAATCATCGCTGAAAGTCTTTTTTCCGAATCTTCTCTATAAAGACAAATTATCTTTTTACCCAAGGCTTCAGCCTGACCAATTTCATAACCCACCCCTAGACTAGGTGTAGACACCTCAGCAACTAATATTTCACTTTCCCTTACCCAGTCCATATCTCGAGTATAGATATCACTACTACCCATCACCGTTTCACCAAGTGAAGATAGGTTGGCGTTACCAATATGTTCAGTTAGCACCTGACCGTAATTTTGTAGCTCCTTAATTATGAGAGCATAAAGCTCCTTATCGTCTCGCCCACCGCGTATCGAACCAGCAAAATAGATTTTCATAATCATGATTATAACAAAAAGAAACCAACCCCATAGAATAAATAATGCATTAACCACCTCCTCTAAATTATTTTGGTAATATTTGACTAAATATGATTTCTGATGAATAATCAAAATGTACTTGAGTACATGTCGTACTTAAGGGTTCTTTCAGAAGGAGCCTGATCATGCTCTCCCCTCGCCCGCCCTGCTATGAACTGTTCTTTGCGCCACTGGAGATAGCACTGGACCCCACCACCTTGGAGCGTGTGCAGTTTGCCTATTTCGCTTCCAAGTATGGCCACTCCATGCAAGTTCGCGATGACGATACCAGATATTTTGACCATCCGAAGTCAGCTGCCTGGATCTACATCGAAGAGTTTGGTGGGCTTGACCCTCAGGTGATAATCGACATTTTGATTCACGATCTGGGCGAAGACTCTTATCTTCTCTCTCCTTATAGAATCATGATGAATTTTGGCGAAGAGACTGCCCTTGATATTCGAGCCCTTACCAAGCTCCCCAAAGGAAAGGAAACAACAGCCAACTACCTGGAGCGTATTATCAGGAGAGGTCCTAAGGTCATTATGGCGAAACTGTGTGATCGCCTCCACAATCTTCGCTCCCTCCACTCAACCTCAGAGAGTAAGAGGGATAAAACCATTGCCGAAACCAAGGAATATCACATACCGCTCTTGATTGGCAATTTGAGAACTTTTGGCCAAGAGTGGGAAAAGACGGCAAACATCATGGAGCATAAGATCTTGATCGCTATCAACCAATACTGATCACCTTGTGATCGCCCCCGACTTCCGTCGGGGTTTTTTGTATATAAGAAAAAACCGGTCTCGAAATCGAGACCGGTATTTGGGTGAACCAGACAGTCGCCTGATTAACCCAAGCTGATTCGCGTCGGCGGGAAGTCGTCTTCATCAGAAGGCGGCTCAACCGCTGCAGGATAGGAACTTGCCCTCCCCTGACGCAACGTTTCCAAGTGTCGCCGTTTGGCCGCGACCGGGCCGTCCTCTAGAACCTTGATCGGTTGCAGATGGCCACAAGCCTCTGCTTGCGAGGACGAACCAGCCAGGAAGCTGAAGAAATTGCGGAACGCTTGAGCAATGCTCATGGGAAACTCCTTTTTGGTTGGGGTTGAACTGTTTGGTAGTATGACATATTTATACTAAATTGTCAATAAGCATAGGGGCTATACTCACTCACCGTGCCTCACCCTATTTTTTTCTATAGTATACTTACCCCACTTAATTTAAATATTTATGCATCAAGGAAACTGGAAATGTAGTAAGTGTGGAGGAGCAATTACCGAATTACCCTTTGTACCTAGAAGCGAAGCTGGCCTCACTTGTCGCACCTGCTACGCCAAGAGTAAGAACCCTAATGGTGGCAGTACCGGTGGCGGAGGCTTCCAAGGCGCCCCAGCTGATACTTCAGCCCTGGGTGACTCGGCTTATGACGACCGTGACGTGCCAGACTTTGCCGACTTCGATAGCCCAGCCTCCGGCGGACCGATGGATGATGATGGTTTCGCCAGTCTAGGCGCTACCGAGGCCAAGCCTCGCACCGCCGGCAACTGGACCTGTGCCGAATGTGGCGGAGCCATCACCTCTCTCCCCTTCACCCCGAGAGACACCAACAACCTAAAATGTCTCGACTGCTTCAAGCGCAGTAAGGCGTAAAACAAAAACCACAAGATTAATTTCTTGTGGTTTTTATAAATACTTATTATTCTTCCTCACATACACTAAGCGCTGCCATGGCATAACGATACGTATCCACCCCCAAGCGATTATCATTCTTCTTTAGCTCATCAAGCTCTTCCTTGGTTACCCAGATACAATTGGCTGCTGCCTTGATATCTTCCTCTAGAGTTGGGTTTAGTTCTCTTGAGGCAGACTTGGCAGCAAAGATAAAGGCAGAGTGGTCATGAGTATCGGTAATCTTATGCCTGTTTACAAACAATGGTGGTACTAAATCTTGGTTATGGTCACTATCAGCTTTTTGCCAAAACTTAGGACCAACCAGTTCAACCTTTAGTCCCACCTCTTCCCAAACCTCACGCACCGCCGCTTCGTTTACATCTTCCCCGGGATCAATGTGCCCACCCGGCGCACCCCAGTAGTTGTATTTATCATGCAGTCTAAGCAGCACCGCTCCATCATTAACAATAAAAGTGTCCACGCAGAGATCTAGGTAATAGTTTAAATGTGCCATAAAAGCAGTATAGCAAATCCACTTTTAACATAAAAAAGACAGCTTCCTAGGAAGCTGTCTATCGAACCTTAAGCGACCCCCACTCCAGCAAGAAACCCAATTCACGGTTGCAACCATAGCAAGCCATGAGCATATTTTCCGGGTGATCAAGTCCACCATCAACCAATCTCACGTAATGCTCAATAGTAGCTCTTTTGCGTCCAAATTCGGTGGTTGGGCAGTGGCAGTAGCAACAACGCCAATTCTGCGCTTCACCCAAACTCTCGAACAACTTTACACCCAATGGGAAGAGTCTCCAGATTAAGTTTCCATTTCTGTTTATACGGATTTCCCGCATGGTCCAGGCCAGCTCGATTTCGAGTTCTTGCTGAGAGATGTTTGGGTGGAGCCACAAAATTGCAGCTCTTACCGCAACTTTGTATCGTTCCATCGTCGTCTCCTTTCTGTCCAGATTAAATCATCACTTTAGAACTTAGTCAATTGAAGCAAGAAAAGTTTTGGTACACTCACCCATCACTCCACCATTATCAGTATTTATTAGCTCAACCAATTCTGGCACAGTTAAAAATCTCATCTCCGTGTATTCGGCGGTATCAAAACAAATTTCACCAACAAGGCTTTTCACTACATAGTCACTCATTACAAAATCGTAGTCGCCGCGGTCTACCACCGAAGAAACACCAAGCGGCTTTTCTTCCAAAACCACAGACTCCAAACCTAATTTTCTTTTTACCAAACGATTAGCAGTCTCTTCTACCGTCTCCCCTTCATAAACAAAAGTAGACGGCAAAGACCAGGCACCAGGAAATGTTTCTTTGGTTAAAGAGCGCTTTAATACCAAAACCTTATCATCCTGTTTAAACACCAAAGCTATAGCTGCCCTAAATTCTTTACTCATGAAAATTTATATTTGTAGTGATTCCACCCAAAGCGCGAGGGAGATACAAATAAATGTATTACCAGGCTTCGTAACATGTTTTAGCTCCCGCTCGGCTCTATGCGTTCCCTCCCGCGCTCTAGGTAGATTGGGCTATTAAAGCACAATATTTTTAGCCAGAAAACAACCAGCTACCAGACTGGTTGTTATTCAAGATAATTAAAATAAAATTTCACCTTTTCCAATACTTAGCTAGCTCGTGAGCGACGACTACTTTGCTTTGCGGCAGCTTCAGCTGCTGCCACCCTAGCCGCTTCTTCGGCTGCTAGTTGTCTAGCCACCTCTTCCGCTGCCGCTATAGCAGCTTCTCTAGCCGCCGCTTCTTCGGCGGCTAGCTGAGCATTTTTTCGTGCCAGAGCAGCTGCTTCCTTGACCGCTATGGCCTCAGCTTCACTCTTGGCTGCGGCCAAAGCCGCCGCTTCTTCAGCTGCCAACTGTTCAGTTTCATCCCTTTTAGCTTCTTCAATACTTAGTCTTCGTAGCTCAAGTGTTTCCTCTCTGTCAACAATTATTTTTTCTATCTTTAAATCATTTTCAGCCACTGACTTTTTTAGCATTGCCTCCACTTCAAAGGCTCGACTCTGCTGAAACGCATATAACTCCGAACCAGCTAAGGCCACCGCCGATACCAAAGCAAATGTCAGCACTACATTTTTAATATCTTTGTGCATAAGAAATTAATTAACTTAAACACTGCCACATGTGTGTGTCACTCTTTTTTACATCACAATCAGCACACTTAAAATCATCAGGTAAATCTTCCCACTTAGTTCCAGGAGCGACTCCTCTTTCTGGGTCGCCTTTTTCTTCATCATAAATCCATCCACACTCTAAGCATACATACTGAGCCATAAATACTTATTTTACTTTTATAAATCAAGCATACAAAAGTAATATGAATAGTTTATGAATGTAATTTAGGCAAAGTAACAGTCACTTCTGTACCCTTATTTAGCTCACTTTCAATAGATATAGTTCCCCCTAGTTGATTGACTAAGTTTTCTACGATAGCCAAACCAAGGCCAGTACCACTAACGTTATTTTGTGTCCGGGCTTCATCTACTTTTACAAAGCGACCAAAAACCGTCTCGATTTTATCCGGCGGTATACCGATACCAGTATCAGAGATTTTAATTAAAAAAGTTTTTTCCATCTCTTCTACCCTCACCTCAACCGAGCCATTTTTCTTATTATAATCAGTGGCATTCTTAAGCAAATTTTGCAAAACCTCAATCAAACCATCAGCTACAGTCTCAATAAATAAATCCTTGATTACGAATGCCTTAACAGCAACTTGCTTATCCTCGGCATAGGGAACAAAATTGCCAACCACCGACAAAACCAAATCAGACAGATTAATTTTTTCAAACCTTAAATTCTCCACCTGTCCAAGACGTAACATCTCCAGTAGCTGATTTGTTAAACGAGTAAGTCTACCCACCTCGTCTCTAACATCACCTATAAAATCTTCATACTCTTTTACTTCTCTAGTTTTTCTCAAGGTAGCTTCTGCCCCAGAGGAAAGCACCGCTAGTGGAGTCCTGAGCTCATGCGCCACATCACTCATAAATCTCTGCTGATTTTCATGCATCTCCTTTATCGGCAAAAGTGTCTGCCGGGCAAAAAAGTACGCCAAAAAGCTCACCACCGCTAAGACAAACAAATCCACTGTCGCAATCACTAACGGCAAATTTTCTCTTACTTCATAGAGACTAAATTCATCATGCTCTACCTCTTCGTGAGAATTTTTACCGTCACGGAGAAAAGAATCGTAGCTTTCACCTGGTGAAAAAATAATCAGTACCGCCAAACTACTAACCAGCAAAATCACCGCTGTACTGAGTACATAAAAGGCCGTTAGTTTTAAGGTAGCGTACTGAAATTTATTCCGTTTTAAAGCAGTAACCAACCCCTCTGATTGTTTTAATATATTTGTCATAATCTCCTCCTAATTTCTGTCTTAACTGCTTTATATACACATCGGTAATATTACTAAATGCGCTATAAGCAAAATCCCAACAATGCTCAATCAACTGCTCACGAGTTACCACACTACCAGCGTTACGCATCAAGTATTCTAAAATCGAATATTCTTTTAGAGTGAGATTAATAACCTCACCTCTTTTCTCCACCACTCGATTCTGGCAATTCAAAACAATATCCTGCACAAAAAGTTCATCACTAATTAAGGGTGAAGGACGTCTAAGAAGAGATCTAAGTCTTGCCAAAAGCTCTTCCATTGCAAAAGGCTTTACCAGATAATCATCAGCGCCACTATCCAAACCCTCCACTTTATTTTCTACCCCATCTTTAGCTGTTAGCATTAAAATTGGTGTCACGTTTCCTTTGGTGCGCACATTTTTGCAAGTACTAATACCATCTTGAATCGGGAGCATAATATCTAATACCACAGCATCATAATGTCCGTTTAGAATTAATCTTTCTGCTGTCTCACCATCCCCCGCCACATCAACCGCATAAGATTCTTCTTCCAGCATTTTTCTGACATACTTGGCCAATTTTTCAGTATCCTCAACCAGCAGAATTTTCATATATCTATCATAACGCTTATTCACGTTTTATTCATCTTACCCTGGCAGAATGAATAAACCATGAATGAATACAACTACCAAGAAACCCATATGGGTACCACAATCACCCTGGCTTTGGTATGCGCATCAAAAGCCACTGCTGATGCAATAGCCCAAAAAACCTTTGCCACCATAAGCAACTACGAGCAGAAATTTTCACGTTTTTTAGTAAACAGCGAACTCAGCAAAATCAATCGTGAGAAAAAATCAAAAGTTAGTGATGAATTCATTCAAGTTTTAGAAAAAAGCCTAGAAATGACCCAAAAAACCTTCGATGGTTTTAATCCTTTAGTTCAAGTTGCCACCCTAGGCTACACAAAGCCTTACGAATACATAAAAGAAACAATTCAAAAAACTGATAACGCTCCATACAGTACAGACATCACTGAAATAAAAATAGACAAAAATAACCACAAGGTAAGTTTGGGCGATACTCAACAACTCGATTTTGGTGGAATCCTAAAAGGATATTTATCAGAGCTTTTAGCCGACACAATTATTGGCGACCAAAACAATATACAAGGCTGCATCGTAAATATCGGCGGCGACTTATCTGTTAGAGGTTTCGATAATATTCATAAGCCATTCATCTTCTTTCTCTACAATCCTATTACTGGGGCTGAGACTCCGGTCACAATTAAAAGCGGTTCCCTTGCGACCAGTGGCACCTACAAACGAAAATGGTCAACCACTAATGGTGAAAACAATCATATAGTAGACACCAACACGCGAAGTAATCCCAAAAATAACTTAGTCTCTGTCAGCATTATCACCAAGAGTGGAGCTGAGGCTGAAGCTTTATGTAAATTATTTTTAAACAAAGGATTAGCCGAGTCTTTAAAAGTAGCGCCCCCTGAAGAAAATAACTATTTATATTTTGTAACGGAGAATAACGGCACCACCAAACACAACCTAACATGAAAACTTATTTCAACTTCATAAAATACTTCCAAGAATTTTTATTAGGAATCTCAATTATCATTCTTACCACTCTACCAACTGCCCTAACCCTAACGCCGGACTTCTTTTCCCAGAATATTTATAGCTGGCTTTATGCCTTAGTCCATCTAAGTTTGTTTTTGGTAATGATAATAAGGCCATTGGCCGACATTTTTAGTAGCCAAATTTGGATTAGGCCTTTAGTTATTCTCCGTAAAGGCATGGGAGTGTTATCAGCCTCCGTAGCAGTATCTTTCATTATCGCAAAAATAATGACCGATGCCAGTGGTTATTTTGGTTCAATACTAACCCCAGAATATTGGTCTCTTATAGACCTATCACTTTTAGCACACGCAGCCGACATCTCAGCTGTGCTACTACTCATCACCTCAAACAATCTCTCCAAAAAAATATTAGGCAGTAACTGGAAGCGAATACAGCGTCTGGCTTATGTATATTTTTACGGCAGTGGTCTCTATGTCTTTTTAAGCTTCGGCGACAAAACCGTTCTGGCCTACCTTCTTATTGTTACCTTCTTTACCCTTCTCGCCTTTGCCAAAAATCATAATCTTATTAAAAAATAAAACTCAATATGAACAAAATTCACCAACTACAAGGCACTATCACCAAAATCAAAGACCTTTCACCCACTGCCCGCGAATACACCATCAAGCCAGAGCAGCCCTTTTCTTTTATCGCCGGGGCTTTTATCAATCTCTTTATCGAGCACGAAGGTAAAACCATCAGACGCGCCTTCTCCATGTCTTCAACTGATAGTGACACAGGTAGTTTTACAGTTTCCATTAGACTAAGTCCAAACGGCGAACTAACACCTATTCTCTGGAAAGAAGATTTTCTCTCACGCACGGTAAAAATAATGGGACCCCTTGGGCTAAATACTGCTGATAAAATTACTGCCAAGAAAGTATATTTGTTTGGATTTGGTGTTGGTGCTGGAGTGGTAAAATCACTAGCTGATCACATCGCTAAGCGTCCTGATTTGTCATCCTTAATCATCATGACCGGCAACCGAACAAATGACGAGATTCTACACAAAGACTATTTTGATCAGTTAGTTAAAACGAACAAAAAGCTATCAGCTACTTATGTAGTCTCTGACAAAAACCAAAACCAAAATCCAGTAGGATACATTCAAGAACATATAACTGGATTAAATTTTAATGAGTCAGATGTATATATGTGCGGACAAAAAGTGGCCTGCCAAGCACTAGAGGCAGCCATAAATTCAAGTAGCCCAAGTAATTGCAATCTATTTATTGAAGACTTTCATTAAAATTTAAAATACATTACAAAAAACTACAAAGCAGTTACCTTAGTAGCTTAAATATCTTCATCTTTTATAACAACAAAGAAACCTAGAGTAATAATTGACAAATAAGGATTTTATATACATAATATTTAGTATATAGTCCTTTAGGAGAAAACTATGCCTTACAAAGAAGTGACCAAGGACACTAAGCGGGAGTGGGAAGAATTTTGCAGAAGCGCCTACGCTGAGTACAAGAAAAAATCCCCTCCCCCGTTCATGGCTTTTTTCTGGTCAGCCTCAGCCTTCGACAACTCATACAGAGAATGGTTTGAGGGCTACATGGCACACATTCGAAAAGTCGGTGACGTATTCTGGCAGGAGTACGGCCTCTACGTTGTGAACTGGAATGTACCCGCCCACGAACCCATTGTCGCTCGCCCAATTTCCGAACGATACATTTACCAATAGACCACCCTCAGCCACCACCCGGTGGCTTTGTTTTATTATTTATACCAGTCTTGATGCTTTAGTTCAGACAAAGCAATGACCGAGGCTTGGAGATAGTATTTCTCCCTGTCTATCTGACCATCGGTGAGATGCGCCACCGAGCCAGCCTTTTGCTTGCTATTAACACTATTAAAGAATAGATCACTGGCTGGACCAGACTCCATACCCTCTCTTACCATCTGGGTAATTTTTGTTGGAAGATAAAACTGTGCAGTAGAGCACTTGGCTACATAGCCAGTTCGGTCTGTTATCATCATCCAGGCACGGTTGTATAGTCTCTCTCCTTCTTCATATAGACCTCCCTCCTGACTCATCCAATAATCAGCCTCCGGGTGAAGCTTTTTAATAAACTGCAGTCTATTGTATGCACCCATCTCCGTCTCTTCATTCATAGGCTGATCTGGTACTCCAGACTCAGACTTAACCGCGATGAATTCAAAACTTTCTTCTGGAAATACACTGGCAAAGGTATTTTTAGCTACATTTACCTTAACTGGATTTTCTGAGGCAACAATGACTTTTTTCATATTTTAAGATTATATCATTTACCCTCAAGGCTATAAAAACCAGCCACTCAGGCTGGTTTATCTATTCAAAAATTCATTCTAAATTCTGTTCCCCACTCCAAGAAGCCTATTCGCTTATACCAAGAGTGCACACTCTGCCGAGAGCCATCATTACGGCTGGTAGCTATTAGTTTATAGCAGTTGGCACACTTAGCTTCTTCTATTAAAGAACCAAGTAACTGCCCACCAACACCAGAACTTCGATACTCCTCTTCAACAAAAACATCTTCCACCAGACCAAAGGGCTGGTTATGTAGATCATTCCTAAGCAGATACAAGTAGGCGTGTGCCACCTCCTTATCATCTACCAAAACAGAGATACGCAAACCACTAGCTGAGAAGTGAGTGACATGCAAGATAATTCTCCTTGGTTACTATTCCATTTTTTAAAACTATTAGTATTAAAAATAGGTTACACAAGATATGGCAGACGCTGTTTTTATTTAAACCTTAAGCCGCTTAAGCCAATTCCACGATCCATTCAATTCCGTACTTATCTCTAAACATTGCAAAGTAGGCACCACCAGCCTCATCCATTGGCACTTCCACGACACCACCGAGAGACAGGCCTTCATAGATCATTAGTGCCTCTGCGGCATTATCTGCATCAATATAAATCTTGCTTCGATTTTCATTTTCACTCACCGGCCCCATAAAAGCCGGTACGTCGTTACCCACGAGGGTCAGACCAGAGTCTGTCACTAAGACTATCTGCATTAACTTATTAGCATCCTCCTCGACTACCGGATACTCAGCGGTAGCAATATCTTTAAAGCGAGTGATTTTGGCAAACTCTCCGCCGAGTACAGATTTATAAAAATTAAAAGCCTCTTCCGCATTACCATTAAAATTAATCCAAGGGCTAAGTGTTTTCATGTACGTAAGTATAACAAAGCGGATAGAGTAGCCAAATTTCATGAAATAAAAAAGAGCCCGACGAATCGGACTCTCAAGGAACATGGGTTGCACTCAATCGAGGAGAGACCCCACGACATCGCCAGCCACTTCAGCGGCACCAGCCGCAATGTTGCCAGCAACCTCAACAGCACCGGAGGCAGCCTCACCAGCTACTTCGACAGCACCGGAGGCAAAGTCGCCGACAGCTTCAGCAGCACTCGAAGCGGCTTCACCAACGGTATCAACCGCATCTCCGACGGCGGAGGCAATGGAGTCGAAAATCCCTTCCTCAGCCACCGCATCGCCAGCTGCCTCGACGGAGACCGTGTCACCACCAAGGATGTCGGCGCCAGTGTCTTCGGCCTGCACCCCTTCCGAGATCGACCCTTGTGCAGGATCAAAGTCCTCCGGGAGCGATGCCTGCGCTTCAGCGGCTTCAGGCGGCAGATCAAAGATGCTGTCGCTCGGAACCGGCTCAACGAAGTTGGCGACGTCATCAGCCACCGCATCCGGCCAGGTCACATCGACACCGTCGACACCCATCGCCGCATTGCGATCCACCTCACTGAAGCCCAGGGCTTCAGCCGAGGCTTCACCCGGGCGCAGAGCCAGGTAGGCCAGGCCCAACAGTGCCGCCGTCCCGAGGGCGTAACCCAAGGGATTTTTTGCCACCCGCCCGGAAAACCGGGTGAAGAGGTCGGGCTGGCCAGGTTGTGCCGGCGGAGCGGTTGTGGCGGCCTGCTTGTAGTTCATCGCCGCTTCTTTCGGGACGCCGATCTCTTCAGCCTGTTTCCAGGCGTCGATGTTGGCGGCCAGGTAGATGACCACCCAGCCGGCCTTGCGCTTGGCTTCGATAAGCGCCCGCACCTGCTCCGAAGTGAATTTCTTCGAACAGTTCTCCAGGCCGTCGGTGAGGACGACCAGAACACGACGGCCTTCGCCTGAGAGACGGCCGACGAAGTCGCCGACAGCATCAAACAGCGGAGTTGCCGCCCGCGGCACGAATTCGGACACCTGGAGAGGCTTCACCTCACTCATAGTCCCGCGGCGCACCGGGTCGAAACCCTGCGAATCGAAGGACATCATCGTGAAGTGCGCGGCCTTACCCAAGGGATCGGCCTGCATCTGACTGATGAAGCCATTGACGGCCTCAACGGTCGTTTGTTCAGCCCCAGACATGGAGCCGGAACGATCGATGAGGAGACCGATGGCGTTTTGGTGACTCGTTGCAGTGTTCAAGTTTAACCCCTTTGTGAAAATAACAAGTCATAGAGACCATCCCTATAACATTATTATAATGACACTAAAATTGGAATAAGTCAATTTATCAAAGAAATGTATAGGCCTGTTTCATCACTCTTGACGTCATCTGTTTTTCCTATTATAGTGACGCTGCACAGCTTGGAATGTGCTCGTTTGGGACAGTTTTGCCCAAATCAGTTTGTTCTTTTTTTGTCATCCAAGTGACATTGGAGAAGTGTCATGAACGTGAAGCGTTTGAAGAGTGTGTACATGGCGATGGCCGTCATTGGCGTGTTCGGCCCCCTTTTGGCCGCCGGCCTCAGCAAGTTTGCCGGGGTTGGCCAGGAGGAGACCACAGCCGTCTTCCTGTTTCTCTTTGGCGTCGGTGCAGCAAGCCTCTTGCATCACCACCTCGCCGAAAAGGCATATGTGGTCAGTCTCTTCCGACTGCACGGCTGGAAAGACGGCAGCTACGCCGTCCAACTCCGTGTCTACGAAGACGGCATCACTTACCACACCGACAACAGGCTCATCCAAACAACGGACGAACGCCTGCCGGCAGCGCCGCGCTGGACACCTTACAAAGGCAGCCAAGACGCTGTGATCGTGTGTGATCAGGTGTACCGGTGACATCTGTTCGCAATCTCTAATCGCCCCAAAGCGATAAAGCCGACCCCTGGGTCGGCTTTTTTCTTTTTATTATATAGACGAGATTAGTCACAATTTTCTAACTTATTTTCAAAGCTAGTATTGCAGCAACTATTTATATACCCCACTCTTTTTCCGGAGTAAGATTCATCACTATTTCTTCACCATCGTCTTCCGATTCTTGGATAGCCTGCCAAGTATCCGGTTCAACAAAATATACTTTTACACCATTTTCTATCATGGCCTGCAAAGCTGATGGTACAAACTCCTGCTCAATCGGCTCCACAAAATCATTGCTGGTGTACTCAAGCTCACGCAGACCCTTATTGGAGTCACTTTCAAACGAATCACTCGGTAGCGAGTATATGTACCCACCCTGGTCTAGTGCCTCAAAACGTTCTCGATCTGAAATGATGATGTATGGCACACCATCCATCGCCCCAGACTGTGTCCAAGTATCATCCGTATCAACCAAAAACAAAGTGGCCATCGCCTTACTCGGCGAAGCAAAAATCTGAGCACCCTCACTCTCATCTCTTAGCTTACCAAGACGAGGCTCAAAGAGATTGATACTACCCGACCGACTACCATGATATAAAACCTTCGGCTTTTCTGGTTTTGGTAGAAAGCTTTTTTCTGATTCCATAATTATTTTTATCCCACCTTTACAACCACACTACCCTTCTTACGGCCGGTCTCCACGTATCTTTGCGCTTCTACCATTTCTTCTAAATCGTATACTCTATCAATCACCGCCTTAAACCTCCCTTCATCAAACCACTTGGCCAAAAGCTCCAGGTCAGCTGCTGTTTCTTTAGCTGTATCCATGCCACCAACCGTGACATACCGCGCCCCAGTAGCTAGCAGGTGTGTCACCTCAGCTTTGCTGATTTTCCCCACTGCATCAAAAACAATATCAAACTGCCCAGCTATATCTGCTACAGACTGCTTACGATAATCATATACAGTGGTCGCTCCCAAATTTTGGGAGGTAGCCATACCATCTTCCCCCGAGACCGCCGTTACCTCCGCCCCATAATACGAAGCTACCTGCACCGCCGCTGTACCCACCGCCCCTGAAGCACCGTAGATAAGTACCCGCTTAGCATTTTCGATTCCAGCCTTACGCAAAAAATAAAGCGCGGTTGTTCCTCCAAATACTAACGACGCTGCTTCCTCAAAGCTGGCGTTTTTAGGCATATGGGCGATAGACTGCTCTTCCCCTATCACGGCATACTCAGCAAAAGCCCCGAGCGCAAAGCCGGTCATAGCGTATACCTTATCTCCTACTTTAAATTTTCTGACCGCCCTACCTACTTCCACCACCTCGCCAGCGAGGACCATGCCCAAAATCTTTTTCCGTGGCGCCTTAAAGCCCACGATACAGCGCATGATAAATTTTACCAAAACTGCCCCAGGCAGACTTCCCACATCAAGACCACGTAGCCGCACGTCTCCAGAATTCACCGACGTAGCCTGCACTTTTATTAGTACTTGATTCGGCTTTGGCTTTGGCACCGGCACATCCACTATTTCTAGCACCTCCGGCGGCCCATACCGCTTGCATGTAACTGCTTTCATGGTTTTAGTATAGCAAAAGACAAACTACTTTCGCCTACCGAGCTCTTCCACAGCACTGTGCATAGGCATTTTTACACCCGCATCTCTACACCATTGATATAAATTATCAAGTCGAACCTCTAAGTCTGAAACCTTGTCCTCAAGCTCCTCAATACATCTACCTTGATTTATGTTTACATCTTCTACCCACTTCTTCCACTCTTCATCACTAAATTTACCACTTGTATTATTGTCCATATTTATATTTTATATCTGTTCAAATATCCAACAAAAAATAAATATTTCATACCACGTAGGAACCCCGATAATCAAACCAAGAAAGTGACCTTTGACTAATTCTACCCAAAAATTGTGATCTTTATTCATGTTAGTAATAGCTCCATAGAAAAATAGAGATACTACAATTGGTGAACTTATCAAAAGCGCAATTTCAAGTGGAAAAATAAAAATAAGGACGATATTGAGTGGCACACCTATCAATAGACCTAAAAGAATGCCTTGCGCAGAAGGGCTATAAGGGCTTGGGTCGGAGGTTAATTTATATGCCCAGTCTTTTTTATTTTTATCTTTGTGTTCGTCCATACTAAAGTGGTCATTATATGGAATTGTGGTGGTAATTTTTTTAAGATCATCACTTACAGATAATGGTACACATACAGTCTCCCCAGGAGACAACTCAGCTGTCTCTATCCTTGGTAAAACCATTTTAACCAAACTATCCCTTGTTAACACAACACTATCACTCGAATTACTGGTTTCAAAAAGAAATGTCACTTGACCCACATAGTCATGATTATCCTTTTTATAAATATCTGCTTCGATTTTTATATAAACCAATCCTCTCACTACGTGATTTTCTAATGACTTCCAAAACCTAACTCTCTGTCCTATTGAGTCATAACCGTCATATTTTCTTTCAAGTTTTATATCTTTCATAAAGAGATTGCTGATTTAATACATTCCTATAATGTGTAAATAATCACAATAAAAAATCATATTAAATCTTTTCAGTATGGTCACATTGAGGATAAGTGCTACACCCAAAGAATGGTCCATATTTACCATTTTTCTTAACCAAGGCACTTCCACACTTAGGGCATAGTCTAGACTCAGTAGATGATACAGAAACATTGGCCATTGCCATATATTCCATTAACTTAAATTTATCGACAAGTTCAATAGGCTTATCCTCTGCGAATCTCTCTGCCTCAAGTGTGAAGATATTAGTTGTAATAAAATAGGCCTTTCCCCCATCAATCCTATCTGTCACAGCTCCATAAAAATCACGCACTGCCCCAACCGGAACTTTTGATGAAATAAACTTCTTGCACTGTATATAATGAACCAAACCATCTTTAACAGCCTCTACATCAACCCCACCATCACCACTCTTTCCGGTAGTCTTAGTTTGGTACCCCAGAGCATTAAAGAGTTCAGCGATATAGGCCTCGAATTGCGCTGGGGTTAATTTTTGTAAATCTTGTACTTTCTTTTTACTCAAAAACCATTTTATTTGGCTACGCTTACTGAGAATATCTTCCCCTAACTTTAATATAAGGATAAGCACAACAAGGCCAATGAGTATAAAATACTGCTCTTTCACAGCCCACATTCCAGAAAGAACGCCTTTTAGGATTTCGATAGAGTTTATTTCCATAGTTGTATTTTACACTACCTTCCCTGCCACGTAGTCACATAATAAGCTTTCATTATAAAAATATAGTGCTAACTAACCATTACTAATCCAGTCTTTCACATTTTTGATGCAACTTTCTAAATCATCTCTAACTTCATAAACCCAAAACCTCTTTACGTCCCAGCCAAGCTCAAACATACGCTGGTTTCTCATTTGATCTCTATAGCAAAGCTCACCTGTCCAATCTCGATGATAATGCTCACCATCAACCTCTATATTTAATTTACGCTCTCCATCAAATACAGCAAAATCCAATACGTACATTTCTTCTTGGTATTGCGGAACGGCACGAATACCAGCTTTATGAAGTGCTTTATAGAATACGTGCTCCCAATCAGACACTCTCTCAGGGTTCTTTACTGCTGGATATTCTGGACCAAACTCAAAGTCTTCGACAACTGCATCAAATTTATTATTTTGAAGCCTGCTTACATGCTGAGCAAACTTTTCCATGTATGGGACTTCTGAATGTAAGACAGCATCGTAATCACCAACTACAACCAATACGGCCCTTGCGCGAGTTATTGCAACATTAAATAGGTTTCCTGTTTTCTGAAGAAAAAGTGTAGAGCCGTGCGGCATACCCCGAGAGACAACCGGGGAAAAGATGATTATATCACGCTCATCTCCTTGGAATTTGTGAACTGTCTCGCTAATAAATTCACACATTGAAAGCCATGCAAAGAGCTCACTATCATCATTAACTAGTTTACGTATGAGATTTGCTTGTGCTCTAAATGGACTAACCACACCAACACTTCCTTTGTATCCTTGAGCAAATAATCTTCTTAACTCAGCGACCACAGCCTCGGCTTCCTTCTTATTCTGAGACCCGCTTCCAGAAGCAGGCTTTTCTGCTTTTCCTTCGACATTTATCCAACGAATTCCAGCATCTTCATTTGAAGGTCTTTTGAGTGAATTATATCTAGTCGCGATTCTAAGCTTTCCATCATAAAAGAATTCATTTGAGAAACCGATTATGTCTGCATGTGATCTGTAATGATCACGCAAATCAACAATCCCTGTTCCTTGCGATAATCCAGCAGCTAAATCAAACAATGAGTTATATGAATATGCCCAGTCACTGTTTGTCTCAAGTAAACCGTACTTCTCTAAAAGTCGTTCATCCTGTTTCTTTGAAATGGAGCTAATATGTGACAACTGCTTTGGATCACCAATAATTACCGCCTGTTTTGCTCTATATAAAAGAGGAAGAGCAGATGCAATATCGCACTGACTCGATTCGTCAAACACAACAATATCAAAAATATCCTTAGCAAGAGGAATTCTTCCTTTAGCGGAGAGCGATGTGACAGCCCAAGAAGATAAGATGTGGGATATTTGCTGAGACTGGCTATAGTAACTTCTCCATACACTTTTTGCGGGGTTCTGACCAGAAGCCATCTGCAGTGTAGAGCGATACTGACTTAGTAGTGCTCGATCGGCTGAAGACAGGCGACTTACTTGTAGCTTCAGCCACAGTTTCCACAGAACAGAAGACTTATCTGACATCCGCTTTAATAAATCTAAACGTCTTTTTGTAAGAATTTCTAAGGACCCCACTCTTTGCAATTCACTAAGCTCTGCAAAATATTTCTGGGTTCGCTGTATTTGATTCAAGCGGTATTGCAGCTTATCTTTGTATGTCCTCCATTCGGGCTGTTCATTTTGGATAAGAGGTTCAGAAGGTGGAATAACTCCCATCTCAAGAAATACTTTTTTAAGAGTAGCTGTTTTAGATACAACTTTATTAAAAGTACTCTTTCTCAAAATCAAAAAAATAATTCTTGAAAAGAAAGAAATCCTCGGCTTCAAAGCCAAAATCAAACTTTGTATGTACTCTTCAATTTCAGGCAATGTATCTATGAAATATCCTTGCTTGATTAAAGCAAGTTGATCTTCTGACAAATCATTACGCACATCTTCAATATCCTTATCAAGTTCATCTACAGTGTTTCGTAGGGATACAAGATCATTGATCTGCGAATCAACATTTAACAAATCGGAATGTATTTCCTCAAATTCCTTTTTACGCTGAGCAAAATCCGGTTCGTCTTGAGGGTCAGTTTTTGTTGCAAGAAGATTAGATAAATGAGTCACTAGCTGATCTTGGTAACTACCTTGACCACCAAGCCTAAGCAAGATCGGTCTTGTACCAATATCGTTTACACGGCTCTCAACCACATCTACTGCTTTATTATTCTTACTTGCAAAGAGAACTCTTTTCCCTTGCCATGCAGCATTAATGAGTAAATTCGTAACAACTTGAGACTTACCTGTTCCTGGAGGACCTGTAATTATCGTTAAATCATTGACAAGAGCATTTTGCACCGCCTCACGCTGCTCTAAGTTCATAGGAAATACTTCAAGTAGAGATTCCAGATTTCTCTCCTTTCCATTCTCTACATTTCTATGGATCCACTGTCCAAGTGCCGTGTCCTTATACTCATGCTCCGACAGCTTTGCCAACTGATTAAGCTCGTACTCTAATCCCTGCGTGAAATTATTTGGTGCCTCTTGTACTTTCACCACAACAGCTCTATTTAAAATTCCCTCAGTTGTACATTCCTGAATTGAAGGACTTTGTGAAAGGTTATATGGATCTACACTTTCAATCCACTGCCATTCTGGCCTCAAATCCTTTAGACGTTGTACAAGTTCATCTAAATCTGGCTGTTCACCCTCACCCGAGATACCCAATTCCTCTTCTAGTGAAACGAGCTCCTTTATTAATTCTTCTCCCTTAGAGTCCGTAAAACGTTCCAACACCTCTCGATTAAGAGTTGGAAAATTTAAATCAAGAACAACTCCATCTTCCTGCGTTTTTATCGGAAACAAAAATACAGGGCTTACAAAATAACCCTCCCAATCAGATTTACTCGATCGTGCATGTGAAAGTAATACTGGATATCCGAAATACAGCGCCTGGGCCTTATCTAGACGAGCCTTATTCAAAAATCCTTGTACTTCAGCTGAATCAAAAATTTTACTAGTATCGTCTGAAGACGGCAGATTACTGATTTCCTTGTAATCCAAGGTAAACTTACTCTGAGCAAAAACCTTAACCTTCGCGCCAGAATCTTCAGCAATACAAGATGAAAAATAGTTACAAAGACGAGCAAGTGGAGTATCAACTGCCTGCTGAAGCGTAACATGCTTTTGTGATTTTAAATCGTCTTTCAAATACCAGTTATAGCTCGAGTCTTGTCTACATTGGGTCTTTAGTGGTCCGTAAAGAAGTTTATTTACTTCGCTTTTATCAAGATCTAACGCAACTGAAATCTTCCGAGCCTTACTGCCAGGATTTTGTTTCAAGAACTCTATAATTTTTGATGATATATCCTGTTCAGTCATAATCTATTGCAATAGTCCGCCAGTAGACACGCTAACGGTCTTTGCCAACTTGGTTATGGTCGCAAGAGTTGAATTAGTTTTCCAATTCTCTATTAACTACAAATGGTACCCTTTTGTAGTTATATTTCAAGCACCACTGGCGGCCCATACCGCTTACATGTAGCTGCTTTCATGGTTTTAGTATAGCAAACTAAAAACTGCACACAGCCTATCTTTAGTAACTACTAGTTATCCGCCTCGATAGAATTACTATATGGATTAATGGTGTAAATATCACTGATTGAATAACCATTAACATTAAGACAGTAATTCAGATCATTTTTATATTGCTCAATTTTTTACTCGGATTTTCACTATTTACATATCCAAACTCTCCAAAGTTAAAAGAATTTGAATCAGCATCTATATATCCTAATAGCGAATTAGTGAGGAAAAAACCAAACCAAAATGTTGCGAAGGTAGATGAAACTCTGTTTTTTAAATGTGATTACCACCATGAGAATAACTATTGTAAATAGTTATTCTATTTACATGCTTTGTAAAGCTTTTCTGTAACTCTTCGTTCTAGCACGAGACGTGTTCGAATCGAAACTAAAAAGGACACACCTAGGTGTCTTTTTTAAATATTCCATACTTGAAATCCTTATGTGTCATGGACGGTCTCGGCCCTTTACTACCTTGATATTTACCATTATATAATTCTATGTCCCCGTATGGTTTCCAAAAACTAACTTGCGCAATCGACATTCCCGCAAATATCCTGACAGGTAAAGTGGCATATAACTGAAATGTTGTTACACCATGAGATCCAATATCAATTAAATCAGCAGTAACATGAACAAATAAACCCATACGAGCTGTCCCTGATTTACCATGAATAATTGGTACGTAATAATCACTACCTATCACCTCTTCCGAGTGACCGAGTACGAAATCACCCTTATTAAGCAAAAAACCCTCATCTGGGATAATAATTTCTTGATAAGGAGTCTCAAGCCGAGGATCAATAACCTCAGTTAAATATCTGACAATTGTCTTACCTAGTATTAAATCGTAAGAATTTGTCGTAACCCTATCTAGGGTAAATGGATTAATATCAATTTTTCCAGATTGCACTTCTTCAAAGATTTTGTTCCCAGTTAATATCATAAAGACTTATTCATCTCTTGCTGAACAAAAGACTCTTGAGGATGACTAATAAAACCATATCGTCCAACGTAGGGGGTAATCTCTCCATAATTTACCCAGAACGACACTTGCCCGATAATCATGCCTTGGTAAAGTTTAATTGGTAATGCTGCCACGATTTCTAGTGTCCACTTATGTTTAGATGTGGTATGTCCTAAATTTGCCGACACTTGCAAAAATAAACCATACCTACCCATAGAACTCCTGCCTATTAATGACATAGCGTACTTATCACTACCTATCACCTCGAGCGTATTTGCAAGGTACATTACACCCGGCTCCAAAACGTATCCCTCCGCAGGAATGACAATCTCTTCAAAAAGTGACTTATCTCCATCAAACTTCTTAAATACCTTAATTGTAGAACCAAGTCTGTAGTTATAGCTGTTAGGATTAATTTGTGATTCTAAAAAAGGTTCGATGGCAATACTGCCACTAGCTATCTCTTCTTTAATTTTCGATCCCGTCAAAATCATAACTAAAACAATTCAACATAACGGTCAGGATACACATCTGAGCGATACTTCAAAACCAAAGTGCAGTATCTTTGATATGGTCTCAGATCATTCGACATTTTTTTAATACTGTATAGTCGTTCATACATAGCATCTCTTATAGAGATATCCGTAACATTGAGCATATCAACAGCGCGGTTTATAGTGCTAGTGCAATAATGCATCAGGTCCTCTTCGGTCTCTTGAATTAGTTCATTTCTGTCTTCATATATAATCTCCAAATCTTTGTAATGCTTCATTATTTCTTTATACGGCACCTGTGTTGGAGTTATACCAAAAACTGTCTGTGCTCTTTCAATAAGGTCATTTGGTATTGTTCCTACAACATAAAATGGGGACGCGAGAATATAACCACCATCTTGCAATAAACTAATGCAATGATCTAGCATTTTTTTAGGATCTGGAAAGAATCCTAAAGCTGCACCAACAACAATATGTGTGAACTTATTCATTGAGGCGAAAGTATATCCATCCGCAACCCTATAGGACAAGTTAGCAGACGGGGCGTAGCGTTCTTTATTATAATTTGCCATTGCAACTGATTTTTCTGATATATCAATACCCTCACATTTACAGCCAGACTGCAAGGCAAGCTCACGAGAAGAAAATCCCGTTGTACAAGCAATCTCTAACAATCTAGAGTTACCATCTAACTGGGAATAAACTCGCCACTTTGAAAGTGTGGTATGTGAGCCTGGAAGTACATTCCATTGATTAATAAGACCAACAAAATCTGTATACGAAATGCTGTTAATATAATCAATGCTAAGTGGTTTGTCTTTCATGATTTTATAATTTATATACAGGTGGAATTTTGTTAATAAAAGATTGTGCAAGAGAGTATGTTAAAGCTCCCTGGTTTGGTACTACCACAAAATCACCTGGGGAAACTCCTGAACCATACATGTAGTAGCCCCAGGTATCCCACGTGGTGCACAAATTACCCCATGAATTAACTTTGAATTCCCTGTTCGATGGTTTAGAAATATTAATTACTGGAAAATACTCATATTCAAATCTTTGCCAACCGACCATATTGACTCCCCCATTAAGAATTATGTTCTTCTCGTCTTTTACATCAGCAACTGATAATACTATATGCATTGCACTGTTACAGATGAAACGACCTGGTTCAGCATAATAAACTACATCAACTAGTGGGTTAAGGTACTTATTTATAGTATCACCTATAGACTTTGCATATTCTTCAATAGTAGCTGTTTTTGTAATTTTATAGCATGGCCATTCTTCATTCTGTCGAACAATAACACCCTCACTTAAGTATGGTTCAAACCCTCCGCCAAAATCAATACACTTAAAATTTTTAAGTTGTGTCGAAGTAAAATTTCGTTTTAGATACACCCCCAACATTTTGATTGACTTAACATAAAATTCTGGAGTCCTATTTCTGGACTGATGAAAATGTATCCCGTCAATTTCAATATTTTTATACTCTCTAGATCTACTCCAAAAGCGCTGTAATTCTTCCAATGCAATGCCGTATTTTTTCCATTCTCCCTGAAAAGGAAAATTGACTCTTACACTAGCTTTTAAGGGAGTATCAAGTTTGATTGTTAATCTTGAAAGACGTTCAAGTTCTGAAAAACTATCGATATGAATTCGAACTCTGTCCCGATGTTTAACAGCAAACGCTAAATCAGCCGAACTCTTGCCGGGACTATAAAATACAATATTTTTTGCGGTTGTTTTTAATGCAATTTCTAACTCCTTTTTACTTGCAACGTCAAGACCCATACCTATTTCAACAACTCTATCAACGATGTATTTATGGTGATTAAGCTTAAGAGCGTATAAACCTATAAAATTTTTACAATACTTTTTAAAGGTATTGTTGAATTCTTTTACACTTGCGTCTAAAGCACCCTCATCATATGCATAAAAAGGAGTTTGCTGCTTACCTGAGATGGATTTAAATCTTTCAGACTGAGCCTGTATATATTCGACTATATGACTAAGTTGGGATGAAGATTTCTTAGACATAAATCTATTCGACCGCAGATTCAAAATATATATCTGGTCCCACAATTTTACATAGTCCACCATTTGGAATCGTGGCCATAGGATCCGAATGTCCGAAATCTGCATTGTACAAAACTGGGTACGTGACATTTGAAAGATACTGATTCAGAATAACTTCGAAAGTATCTTCGGGAGAGAACTGGGAATGCTCTGTAAATCTTCCTATCACGAGTCCTCTAATTTTATCAAGCCAGCCAAGCTGTTTCATTTGAGCAAAATATCTATCAACATGTGCCGGAGTACTAGTTTCATCCTCCTCAATGAAGAGAATTTTATTATCTAGCCCCTCCAAAAACTCTGTATCATTTAACAAAAGAAGGGTCTGAAGATTTCCAGCCACCACCTGTCCATCTGTTTGTCCTGCTCTATAAACTTTAAGTCCATCATTGACTTTTAATATCCTATGATCATCATCTTCCCGTAAGAAATACATATCATCAGCGAATTCAAGGGAAGGAACCAACTTCACGCCCTCTCCGCTAATACACATTTTTTCAAAATACGACCAAGTGTAATCAAATGGCTCAGGTTTTGCATAAGAAATAACTCCTGGACCAGAAAAAGTTATAAGACCCGTCTTTGTTGTAATGGCAGTTGTGAGTGCTGTAACGTCAGAATAACCTATGAAGACCTTACGCTTTTCTTTTACTAATTCGTAGTCGATTCTCTCAAGAATTTGATTTGTATTGAAACCTCCCCAAAATGCCATAATACAAGTAACTACATCATTATTTAGAAAATCATTAATGTCTTTAACACGCATGTCTACAGAGCCAGCTGTATGGCTTTTTGAAAACTCTTTAACTGATTGTCCTTCTATAATATTAAATCCCTTTTGTCGTAAATATTCATAACCCCTTTCTATTACATCTTCAGGACAAACGCCCCTGACAGGATCAGCAGGGGCAATTACGCCAATAGTATCACCCATTTTAAGCTTGTGGGGTTTAATTGCCTCAACAACTTGAGTATTCTTCATATTTAATACATCGTACCATAAAACTTTACACTTTCAATATTTAAATGTAGAGTTTTATCAGACCCGTGGCAAAATGCCACCAACGCACATTGACAGGAGAACACCATGTACACGTACCCTAAAGTGGGGGCGACAATTGAAGTTAATCGTCTACTTCTGGACTACCATCGTGCTCGTCAGTTCAAAATCTATGGATCATTTCCTCTTATTTCAGACGATCCAAGCCTAATCTTCACAAACGCTACCATTACCCCATTCAAGAGCTTGTTTCTTGATGAAAATAAACCGCACAACTACGCACTGGTGCAGCAATGCCTACGTGTTGGTGGAGGTGCTGGCGATCCAAGCCTTGCTCTGCAAAGCCCAAACTACTCTTCTGTTTTCGAAATGTTTGGTAGTGGCCTCTTTGGACACACCCACAGCGAAGCGGTTGAGTATTTTGTAGGAATGCTGACTCAGGTTGGCATACCTTTCCACAACCTTCACTTTACTGTTCCTAATAAAAGCCCTTTTCTCGAAGCTTTGCTAGGACTTGGAGTGAGGACCGAACAGGTTTATCCTATCCAAGAAAATGGGGATTTCTGGCACGCGTGGAAATTTGGAAAAAACGGACTACTTGGTAGTGGAATCACTGCTGTATACGTCCCGACTGGTTCAAAGGTTCAATCTGTTGAAGACCTAGCAGCAATGCCTGACGTCAACATCGAGATTGGAAATCTGATCCATATCTACGGAAAGGAGAACAATGGTAAAACCGATACAATACACAATGAAGGGTTTGAAGTTGGAATAGGCTCAGCACGACTTGCTATCATTCTAGAACACAAGTCATTGTGGGAACTTTCTTCCTTCGTGGAAATTCTAAATGCTGTGGAAAAATCACTAACGCAGCTCTTGGGTAACCAAGTTGATACTAGACTGGTACGTCTCGTCACAGATCACCTGAGAACTATCTCTGTACTCATTATGAATGGGGTGAAGCCAGGAAATAAGCGGGAGGAATTCGTTCTTCGAAAGATGATTCGAGCTTACTGTGAAAATATATGGCTCGAGGCGGGACAAATAGTCTGTTCTACTTCATTAGTTCGGGACTTCATCGAGACTTTTATGCCACTTGAAACCAATAGAGTGACCGGAATAATCGATGTCGAAGAAAATCAATTCCGTAAAGTACTAAATAGAGGGGCTGTAATGCTCCAAAAGAACAGCAAATTGGATCCGGCTCAACTGATGGATACATACGGTATTCGTCCCCAGCTCATCCCTTTGTTGAAATAACCAAGTCGGCCGATCTTCCCAACCAATCAAGGAGCACAGTATGGACAACCCAGACACTCACAAGACATTTGCTAACGTCATAACTTCAACACAATGCCTATTCGCAAAGAAAGGACAGATACACTATGGAACAACCTGGTCAGGTCTAATTGAGTTTGCTGAACAGACAAAGGTCTGGACTCATGAGATAACTGAGTTCGTTCAATTAGTTCCTATTTTGAAACCCGACGGTTTTGTAATCGGGGCGAATGGCGAATCGTCACCCAAAACACTACAAGAACTGTCGCTATTTGTATGTCGTACGCTAAACGAACTGACAGTTCATAGCCGAGGGTATGATCTGTCACAAAAAGAAGTCAGCACAGACGGATGGCAATTCTCCTTCCAAGGAATACGGATGTTCCTAGTTGTGATGTCTTCGGTGTATCCGAAGACTAACTCGAGGTATTCACCCGTACCAAATAGTACGTTTATGTTCTTCCAGCCAGAGGCATCATTTGACAACTTCATGCCTCATTCTGAACATGACCCACGCACACAACGTCAGAAGAAAGCAATTCGAAATTCCTTCGCAAATGCAGGCAAAGGGTACGACATCACAATCGCTACCAGCACATCAGAAGTTTCAAAATATGTGAAGCCACTCAACCTCGGAGATCCTGTTGTAGAATGGTGGAAACACTTGTGACCAGACTAGTTCTGGTCACTTTTTATAATAATTGTAAACAAATAATTTTACACAAAAACACTTAGAAGATGTTTTCTCGTTAAGCGTCTCGAGCTAGCTGCGGTTGCATAATTTCAACCCAACTTGAGCTAGCTGTTGTATGCTGCCCGACAGGGATTCGGTCACGAGTCACTAAGCATATTATATCGCTATCGCTCACAATCTGCTAAGTGCTCTCGACCCCGGCTCGCTGGTTCGTCGTAAACTCCTCACATCGCTGCGCCTTTCTCATCCCTGTCCAACACTTCGAGCATAGAAAAAGCAGGCAAAAGCCTGCTTTTTCTATGCTAGCTGCCCGACAGGGATTCGAACCCCAATTGACGGTGCCAGAAACCGTAGTCCTACCATTAGACGATCGGGCAATGTTGATACATCGCTTTTTACTCTCTACTCTGGCAAATTTTTAGCGGAGTGGTTGCCCGGCCCCGCTGTCGCACTATACTGCCATAATATAGGAAACTTTCAAGGTGCTTTTACTCATATCCTGAAATTACAAAATAATATCTTTATAAGTAAAAATGTAGCCTTGTAGCTATATTGTCAAATAAAGCCACCATCCAAGATATAATTAATCGTACCAAAAACACATAATGGATCATCTATGTATTTGATTATTGCCACACTCACCATTTCTTTTGTTTTAAATTTTCTTTGGGAAAATCTCCATTCAAAATTATATGTTTATCATATGGGAGAAGAAATAACTCAAAGAGTACTTTTTATTGCCACTTTGGGTGATGTTTTAATATTGAGCGTTTTCGCTTTAGTGTGGTATTTTGTTCCATTTTTTAAAAAAAACTTTTGGGTTTTTGTACCTATAGCTCTATTTGTAGCTTATCTAATTGAGAAATGTGCTTTTATGACAAACCGCTGGCAATATGCAGAAGCGATGCCGATTGTTCCAATCTTGAATGTTGGATTAAGTCCTTTTCTACAGCTAGCAGTTACCACCATGGTGCTCATGTTTATACTAAAACTTATACAAAAAAAATTCTTAGTTATTTGACCTCATCTATTCTTTTCGCTATAGTCCAACCAGCAAAGTTCCCCACCCCAACCAAGGAGAAGCCATGACCGGAAAAGTGAATGTGAACGAAACGGAAGAAAGCAAAGACCTCGCTTTGCCACAAGTGCCCGGGGCAACCGAGGCACCGGCAGATTTTCTGCCTTCACTCGACGACGAGGCCACTCGCGCTAGCGTCGAGCACCTGATGAAGCGACGGGTCGGCCCCGGTGCCGAGCTCCATCCGGAAGACGCCAACTGAACCAAGGAGTACGAGATGAAGAAGAGAGACAAGAAACGCAACACACACAAGCGCAATCTGGCGCGGCGGTTGCGTTGCTATACAAGCGAAACCCGTCCAGCACGGCTGAAGCCGAAGAAGCGCTTGAACGGCAGGTAGCGAGATCGCGACAACAGATAAGCACCCTACCCGGGTGCTTTGTTTTACATAGGGTTAACAGTGATATAATTTATAAATGAGTGAAAACACACCAAATCATGAAAGTGGTACAGAAAGAATACTAAATGAGCGAGAGGTTCTAAACCAAATTGAAAGTATTATTGGTAATGATTTTGAAATTGTTAGAAGCCTTGAGGACGAACAAGGACCATACCTAATTGAAGTAAAGATTTTAGATGAAGTTGGCGACCCAGCTATCTACACCTACCAAAGGGCTGGAAAATTTAACGAAGGCAGCTCAAATGAAACCGTAATTGATGTGGTGTACTACATGGGTGATATGCCAGTTGGTGGCGATACCGTCGCTAGATATAAAGACAATACTTGGGTTAAGGCCTAAAACTAAAAAAGCACCCTACTCGGGTGCTTTGTTTTATATACGACTGGCGAGTCTGTGGTATTCGGCCAGGATGAACGGGTGGATGAAATAATCTTTAGAGTAGTTTACAAACTCGGCCAATAGCCCGGGTTTATGATAGAGCTCTTCATAAGCCGCGGCTTTGTGTATAGCCTGGAGTTTATCTAGTTGCTTCGCTATCTGAGCGTTAGCATCGGTGGCGTTTTCGTATCTTTCGTAAAGCGCTAGCACTTCATCACCAGTTTGGGTATTTTGGCAAATCTTTAGCATAGCTTCCTTCTCTAAGTGCTTTTTGTTTTTCCTTAGCTCGGTCACATTAGCTTCGTCACCCATGATTACCAAATCACCAACCAAGGCCTCGGGCCAATCGTGTATTTCGATAACGGCCAATACATCCTCTAGATCTTGGTCGGATAGACCTAAGCTATCTTGGTAGCTGATAGCCAGCTTTCTTATATCAAGAATATGTTCCCAGACGTTTTCGGGGTTTGGTATACCCCACTGTACCCAACCAGTACGAAGTGTAGACTCTAGTTTAGCAATCACGTCCGGATAAGCAGGGGCGTATTTAAGAGGATACTTTTCTGGCATATTAAATCTTATCTACCACCTCTATCGCCTCCACAAAGTGCCAGCCACAGGTGTGGGGTGTGCCGGGCTTTTGGTAGCGCAGGTGGATGATGGCGGCATTGCGGATACGGAGGATGTGCCAGAAGCGCAAAGCGGCGCGATAAACACCCATTGGTTCATCACTACAAAGGTGTTCGAGGAAAATGTTGGTGAAAACCGCATGTGAGACCACCACCACCTTAGCGTCTTCCGGTAGCGCTTCGAGGTGTGTCCTCGCGGCTTTGATACGGGAAAGAAACTCACGGTAGGTTTCGCCACCGTCTATGTATTTGCCCCAAAACCACTTTAAGACATAAATGAAAGTGGTAAGCCCTACAAAGCGATGTCCCACCAGCCAGCGTGGCGCCTTAAGCTCTTCAAAGGCTGGATAGGTTTCTGGTATTACCCCTTCAGTATAGCTGGCAATAATCCTGGCTGATTGCACGGCTCGTAGCTGAGTACTGGTGATGATATGGGTCGGCTTCAGGTCAGCAATGTGATAAGCGGCTGTGGTCACTTGCCGCTTCCCCACCTCATTTATCTCAGTATCAAGATGCTGGTGACGCTTAGCGACGTTACCATCGGTTTCGCCATGTCTAACAAAATAGACTTCCATATTATTTCTTTTCAGTTAGCTCTACTACCGCTATCTCTAGTGGTAGGTGTGGAATTGGTGAAAAAGTAATTTGCTGGGTAGCACTTAAAAGACGCAAAAGCATCTGGGAATTAATCGGAGAAGCAGTATTGGTTGAAAGTTCTAAAAGCTTGGCTTTAGCTTCTTGGCCGAAGGCAGCTAAGAGTTCTTCACTCTTAGCACTCTGGTGCCGGAGTAGCATCACCGCACGAACATGCTCTAGTAGGAGTCTCGAGAAGAGTTTCATATCAGCGTGCATTGCTACCGCCTCAGCAATCGCTGATAGCGCTACCGCAGTGTTTTTGTCATTTAGTCCACCAAGTAGTGCGAGCATGGTGGTAGTTTTGGGAGCACCAATAATGGTAGCCACTTCGTCTGCACTACCGATAGTATCGCCAGAAGCGAGAATCACTTTTTGAGTCACCCCAAGAGCATCACGAAATGAGCCATCGGCCGCAAGCGCAATCAGGTCGGCAGCTTCAGGAGCTAGGGCAAAGCCTTCTTTTTTAGCAACGTCGGTAACCAAAGAAGCCAAGACCGCCCGACTTGGTGAACGAAAACGAAATACCTGACAGCGTGACAAAATGGTATCAAGGAGCTTTTCTTCTTCAGTGGTCGCAAGAATGAAGATAACGTGGGCTGGAGGCTCTTCTAGGGTCTTTAGGAGTGCATTAAAAGCCTCCTTAGTGAGCATGTGTACCTCGTCGATAATATAAACTTTTCGTTTAGACTCATACGGGAGAGTATGCACCGCGTCTTTGAGTTCACGAATATCATCAATGCCACGGTTACTAGCAGCGTCTATTTCATAAAGATCAACCGCACTAGTGCCAATCGCTTTGGCAAAAATGCGAGCCATGGTGGTCTTACCAGTTCCTCTCGTACCGGAAAATAAAATGGCGTGAGGGATTTCGTCTTTCTTAATTGCTCCTTCGAGCACTTTTACAATATGATCCTGATCGCGCACCTCGCTAAAGTCTTGCGGGCGGTACTTTCTATACAAAGCTCCATGTTCTGACATACGTGTAGTAGTATAGCAGATTATTGAAAACGGACGTTTGTTTGAACAAATTGCTTTAAGGTCTTGGTATCTTCGGCAATATCTTTGCTGCCCAATATCACAAAACTAAAAGTCCTTTCCCCTTTACCTACCGGCACGTTAAAAATGGCCGCTAGTGTCCTCCCGGCTTCTTCGGTATAGCCGTGTTTGCCACCATGGAAATCAGCCCCAAAAACCGGGCTGTTATTTACTAAACCAGTATAAGGACCGACGTAACGCGGTAACCGGGTGATATCTAAAATATGAGACTCTTCTTCACTCAAGTGCTTTAGGTACTTAGTTAAATCACTAGCGGTGGAAAGATTACGACCAGATAAGCCGGAGGCATCAGCAAACTTAGTCTCTGTTAGACCAATATTTGAAGCAAGGTTGTTCATTTCTGTTATCACCAGATTATCAGTCTCTCTTTCAAAGACTGCGGCCGCGTCATTAGAGGACTCTAAAAGCAGCGGAAACACTAATTCCCGATAGGTGTATTTCTCGCCTGGCATAAGCTTGCCAAAAGGCTCTGGAGACCAAACATCTTCGTACGATACAGTAGCCGAAGCATCGGGGTTATAGTTATTCAAAATAGTTTCAGCGGTAAACAGTTTGGTCACCGAAGCAATGGGTAGAGTTTTATCAGCTTCTTTAGTAGCGATAACCAGACCAGACTCGAGATCAACTACCAAAAAAGCCTGGGCGGTTAGATTGGGAGCAGCATCAGTTGCCACCGCCAGCTTAGGCTCTACCTCATTTACATATTCAATTTTGGCCGCATCAGCAAACCAAGACCAGGTCACCAAAAAAACCGCGAGGAGAATAATTTTTGCTATTAGCAGCTTTTGCCAATTCATACGCTAATCATACCAAAACCACCAGACTTTTAGTCTGGTGGTAGTTGGATTACTTTATTTCTTAGCAGCTTTCTTAACGGTATCAGCTACCTTCTTTACAGCCTTCTTGGCGGCTGGCTTTTTCTTAGGCGCCACTTCTTTAACGATGCCAGTCCAGTGATCCTTCATTTCTTTCTTGAAGGTCGCGAGATCTGTCTTTGAAGCAGACTTCACTCCCTGGTAGGTAGCGGCCACTGAATCAATAAGAGCGAGGTACTCCTCCTGGGTCATGTTCTGAGCGTCTTCTAGCTTCTCTAGCACCTCGGCCTTAGCCTTAAGCGCCCAACTCTTTACCGCCTTGCGGTTCTTAGCAGCATTCTTACTACCATAAAGGAAGTATGCGCCTGCGGCGGCCACAGCGGCAGCGGTAAGACCAACGCCAATACCAACCGCCTGATTCTTAGTAACGGTAGCCTTTTTGGCTACTACTTTTTTGGTTGCCATAATATTTATTTATTCTTCCTCATTATCTAAATCACTAATAACATCCTTACGCTTTCGTCTAGTCTTTTTAGAGCCGGCTCCAGGCACAAAGCTACTAAAGAAACGCGAGACAAAACCACCCTCAGCAAAAAACGAACGAAATTGAGCAAGATCCTCAGCCAACACTTCACTTCCTGCTTCAATACGCTCAAGTACTGAGCGTACCGTCTGAAGGATTTTTATTACGTGATAAAGCGCGATTGATACGAGTATACAAAAACACACCGTAGCAATGCTGGCGATAATAAAGAAAATGTTGGCTTGAAGAATCTCGTTCATACCTTCCTCTAGTCTACCAAGTAAATAAAACACCACGCTAAGAGCGTGGTGGAAAACTATTTGTTTTCAGGGACCCAAGCAGCCATCTCCGGATGATCTTTAAGGTATTTTTTGACCAAGGCCTCTATTGCCTCTGGTGTCTCTTCGTTCATTAGTTCAGCACGAAATTCTTGCGCTCCGGCAAAGCCGTGCACGTAGGCTTTGTAGTGTTTCTTCATGAGCGCAAAGTTTTTGTGCGGCAGAAGCTCGGTAAAGAGATAAGTATGCTCGAGCATTACTCGGAGCTTCTCACCAAGTGGCACCATATCCGCCGTTAAATCCGGATTAAAGAGCCACGGGTTGCCGAAGATCGCTCGCCCCAGCATCACACCATCAGCTCCACTAAATTCGGCCTTGGCCCGAGCATCAGCGAGTGACAAAGCATCACCATTGCCGATGATACGCACCTCGGGAGCCAGCTCATTTCTAAGCTCGACCACCCGCGCTACCCGCTCCCAGCGAGCTGGCACCTTACTCATATCTTTTCTGGTACGAGCATGGATAGTGAGAGCCGCTGGTTCTTCAGCTAGTATCTGTGGTATCCACTCTTCTACTTGGTCGGTATTGTACCCGAGGCGGGTCTTCACCGTTACCGGGATACCACCCTTATCGGTTTTGGCCCCACGCTTAGCCGCTCGTATGACCGCTCGCGCTGTCTCCGGAGTCTTAATCATCGCCGCGCCGCAGCCTTGATCGATGATAGCGCCCGCCGGGCAACCCATATTGATATCAATTCCATCAAAACCCAAATCCAAGCAAAGCTTAGCAGCATATTCCATATGCGCTTCATCACGGGTAAAAAGCTGAGCCACGATTGGTCTTTCTTCTTCCACATAGATTAGGTCTTTCATCAGTTTCTCCTTCCCTTCTGGGGTCGCGCGCACTAGTCCATCAGCGGCCACAAATTCTGTCCATATAACGTCTGGACCACCCACCGTGCCATCTGCTCTAGTGTGCGCACTGTGCTTGGCAATCATACGGCGAAAAGGCGCGTCGGTAACGTCGGCCATTGGTGCCAATACAAAGAAAGGCGGAGTGAGTTTTTGCCAAAAATTCATGGGGCTTGTTGTACCACAATTATAGAGTAAAGACTACTCAATTACAGTATCACTAGTAGTAGCCACCGCGTCGGTACTAGTCGGGGTACTGGTGGCCACCTCACTTAGTAGCTCTTCGTTTACAAACACCCGTGAACCAAAGCGCAAATCCAAATACTGGAAGTTGCCTGGTTTTAGGTGGGCAAACTCTTTAGAACCCAAAATGGCTTTTATATTATCAAACGGAATGGTGGGATTATCGTTTAGAGTAGCTCTTAGTTCTCCGCCATCAATTAAAGTATAAAACACGTCTCGGCTAGGATTAATTTCTACTCGACCCACATACCACCCCAACTCCTCAAGTAAGTCCACCATTTCAAGAACAGATTGATAATCACCAAGCAAAAAAGGAGTAGTACCAGTAGCGAGTGGCAACAATGGAGAAACGAAACGCAACATACTTTCGCCATGCAGGCGTGGGGCTGGAGCAAAAGCAAAACCACCCTCATCTAAAAACAAGCAGTTAGACAAATCTTCTTTATCACACCAGAGCGTCTCCGGTTCATACTCACCAAATGAGATTTTGAGTTCCGTCCCAGATACGCGATTTATTTCAACATCTCTTATGCGAGGAATTTTTTTGACTACCTGAGTTATCGGTTCTTCCGGATAAAAATATGCAAAGCGCTTGGGCACAATGCCAATATAAGTGCCAGAAAGCTCACCTTCCACCAAGCTACGCACTTCATCATGACTAATAGTGAGACCACCATCAACTGTAATGGTACTAATAGTAAAACTATTAAGACGAGTGACATACCAAACCGAAGCCACCACCAAACCAAATACCAAAAACGCCAAAAGACCAAGTCCGATCTGCTTAATAAGTAGAATAGTACCTGGTTCGAGATAGGTTTTACTTTGGTGTCTTGGTTTGGGTTTCATATTGAGGTTAAAAAGCGGGGAAAGCGAAGCTTTCCCCGCTTTTTATTAACCAATCTTATCCTTACCCATGTATGGTCTTAGGGCTTCAGGAATCAAGATTGAACCATCAGCCTGCTGGAAGTTCTCGAGTAGAGAAACCAAAATACGTGGAGTTGGAATAGCGGTACAGTTTAGAGAGTGGGCGTAACGCATCTTTCCTTCGGCGTCACGATAACGAATATTGAAGCGACGAGTCTGGAAATCGTGGAAATATGAAGCCGAGCTAATCTCACGATAAGTCTGCTCGCCCGGCACCCAAAGTTCGATATCATACTTCTTTACCTGTCCCTGGCCGATGTCGGCGCCACAGTTGAGCACTGTGCGATAAGGAATACCGAGTGACTCAATGAACTCTTCAGTATTGCGATTAATCCACTCATGCAAGCGCACACTCTCTTCGTGTGACGCCTCACACATCACTACTTGCTCCAGCTTAAAGAATTCGTGTACACGAATGAGACCCTTGGTGTCTTTACCATGACTTCCGGCTTCACGACGATAACAAGGTGAAAAAGCCAAAAACTTAATTGGGAACTGTGTATGGTCTAAGACCTCATCAGCATAAAGACCCATAGTTGATACCTCAGCGGTACCAATAAGATAATCATCATCTTGAGTCTTATAAACATCCTCAGCATCGTTTGGTAGATGGCCAGTACCGTAAAGATTACTCTTGCGGACGATAGATGGCACCAGTAGTGGCTCGAAGCCTTTATCTAGGAAAAACTTATTGGCGTAGTTCCAAATTGCCCAAGACAATCGGGCGCCGTCACCACGGAGGTAGTAACCACGAAAACCATGTGCCTTCACACCACGCTCAAAGTCGGCCATCTGATGGGCATTCATCAGCTCCACATGATCCTTGGCCGGAAAAGCAAAAGTAGTTTTATCACCCCAAGTTTTAATCTCTTGGTTGTCTGCATCACTTTCACCATCTGGTACAGACATATCTGGGATATTAGGTACCTGTAGCATCAAAGACTGCCATTCTTCCATTACTGGCCTTAGTGACTCTTCTTCTTTTTGGATTTCGGTCTTTAGTCCCTGCACTGAAGCAATTAAGGCTTCTCTAGCCGCAGCATCAGCCGTGCGAGAAATATCACCTGACACGCGGTTTTGCTCAGCCTTCTTGGTTTCAAGACTGGTCATTATGGTGCGTCTGGTATCATCCACCGCCAAAAGCCTATCAATATCTACTTTGATACGCTTTTTGACGGCGGCCATCTTTACTATCTCTGCGTTGTCGCGAATAAATTTAATGTCTAACATAATTTAAAACTACCTAAACCCGTTTTTCCTAAATTGGGTCAGTGCATTATAGCTTATCATTCCCCTCACTAAAACTATATTTTGGGCATGCTACACTTATATATAGGTATGTCAATTTCACTTCTGTCACCAGCAGAATACAAAAAACAGGGCTTGGGATTGCTTAAAGAAATCCCAGAACCACCAAAAAATCTCTGGTATGAAGGCAAACTCCCGGCCGAACAAATCCACCTCTTAGCGGTGGTGGGTTCTAGAGACTGTACTAGTTATGGAGCGGCGGTAATAGAACACCTGGTTAGTGGTCTACGTGGCTACCCGATTGGTATTGTTTCTGGCTTAGCCATTGGCATCGACACCCTGGCGCACGAAGCCGCTCTCCGGCACGGCCTTTATACTCTCGCCGTCCCAGGCAGTGGTTTAGATAGAGGGGTGCTCTACCCGGCTCGCAACCGCGCTCTAGCTGAGCGCATCATCGAAAGCGGTGGCGGGTTACTCTCAGAGCTACCACCTGAAACCCCAGCTGCTACCTGGACCTTCCCGCAACGCAACCGCATCATGGCTGGTCTTACTACCGCTACTCTACTGATTGAGGCCGGTGAAAAATCCGGCACCCTCATCACCGCCCGATTAGCGGTAGACTATAACCGCGAACTACTAGTAGTGCCAGGTGATATCTTCAAACAAAACTCCCAAGGCGTTCACCAGTTTTTAAAACTCGGAGCTACGCCAGTGACTACCGCCGCTGATATCTTAGAAGTATTTCACCTCAAAGAAGACACTCCCACCAAAACACTACCCCTCTTAAATGAAAACGAAAGATTGGTTATTAATCTTTTGTCTGAACCCAAAGATCGAGACGCCCTACTACGAGAGCTTCCCCTCTCAATTAGTGAAAGTAATATTTTGCTAATGAACATGGAAATGCAAGGTTATATTACCTACCAAGCCCCACATTATCGTTCCCTGCTTTAGGAGTTATTATTTGACATAATTGCCTAATGCTAGTATTTGTACTTCTCAACTACCTATATATATGAGTTATACCCTCGTCATCGTGGAGTCTCCGGCCAAAGCCAAGACTATAGAAAAATACCTTGGTTCTGAATACAAGGTACTTTCTTCTATTGGTCACGTCCGCGACCTACCAAAGAGCAACAAAGACGCCGTCGATATCGAGGCTGGGTTTATTCCTCGCTATATTGTTTCACCAGGAAAAGATAAAGTAATTGCTGGTCTTAAAACCGCTGCCAAAAAAGCCGATGCTGTACTACTAGCTTCCGACCCCGACCGTGAAGGAGAAGCTATTGCCTGGCACGTGGCCGAACTACTTAAGGATGTAAACAGCAATCTCAAGCGTGTAGCTTTTAATGAAATCACTGAAGACGCCGTAAAAGCGGCCATTGCCCGACCCCGCGACCTGGATTTAAACCTCAAAGAAGCCCAGGAGGCCAGACGAGTACTTGATAGATTGGTGGGTTATGATCTATCTGGTTTGATTTGGAAAAAGGTTCGCTACGGACTTTCAGCTGGACGCGTACAATCACCAGCTTTGCGTATCTTAATGGAGCGCGAGCGTGAAATTCGGGCTTTCGTACCAGAGACCTACTTCAACCTCACCGCTCACACTGAGGCTAATAAGATGAAGATTCCTTTCCTTTGCACCGAGGAGCCCAAGAGTGAAGCCGAGGCAATGCGTATTAAAAAAGTTGGTGAAGCTCACTCTTGGGTGATCACCAATCTAAAAGAGACCGAGGCTAAGCGTAGTCCTAAACCACCTTTTACTACCTCTACCCTTCAGCAGGCAGCTTCTACCCGCTTAGGCTTTTCACCTTCTCGTACTATGGGAGCGGCCCAGAAGCTTTACGAAGCTGGTCTTATTACCTATATGCGTACCGACAGCACCAACATGAGTGCTGTAGCCGAGAAGCAAATCATCGCTCTTCTTCATAAGGAATTTGGAGCTTCTTATGTGACCCCACGTAAGTACAAGACCAAGAGCAAATCAGCTCAAGAGGCTCACGAGGCTGTACGTCCCACCAACTTTGCTAAGTCTAGTGCTGGTAGCACTGCTGACCAAAAGGCTCTCTATGAACTAATCTGGAAGCGGGCCGTGGCTTCACAGATGGCTGACGCCACCATGAAGCGTTCAAAACTAATCACCAACATCAAAGATGGTAAAGAGACCATACCAGACTTTGCTGTGACTGGTTCACAGATTGTTTTCCCTGGTTGGCTCGCGGTAGATACCGGCGCCCGGGGTGAAGATACAGAAGTACCCAAGCTAGCGGTGGGCGACGCCCTTACTCTTAAAGAGATAGAAGTGGAAGAAAAGGCTACCCTGCCCCCAAATCGCTACAGTGAAGCTGGTCTAATTAAAGAACTAGAAAAGCGTGGTATCGGTCGTCCTTCTACCTATGCTTCTATCATGAACACGATTACCGAGCGTGGCTACACTATTAAAGAAGGGCGTACTCTTATCCCAACCGATACCGGTGATGTAGTATCATCATTTCTTGAACAACATTTTGCTGATTATATTAGCGACACCTTCACCAGTGAGATGGAGGACGAGCTAGACGAAATCGCTGAGGGTAAGCGCACTTACGTCAAAACCCTTACTGATTTTTATCTACCTTTTAAAAAAGATGTAGAAGCTAAAGAGTCTATTGAAAAGCTAACCAATCTTGGCGCCGGACCAAAACAATTCCCTTGCCCACTTTGTGGTAGCGACATGATTATCAAACTTGGTAAGTCTGGTACTTTCCTTTCTTGTTCTCGCTTCCCAGACTGTAACGGCTCCCGCCTTATCGATGGTAGCGAACTAAAGCCAGACGCACCGATCGGTACTGATCCAGATAGTGGCTTGCCGGTTTTTGTCCTAAACGGTAAGTTTGGACCATACGTACAGCTCGGCGAGACTCCGGAAAAGGTGAAAGGCAAAAAAGCCGTATCACCAAAACGCGCTTCACTACCAAGTGGCAAAAAGGTTGAAGAAGTGACTCTGGAAGACGCTCTAAAGTATCTCACCCTTCCACGCGAACTTGGGTCTCATCCCAAGACAGGTGAACCAATATTAGCCAATACCGGCCAATACGGACCATACCTCGCTCACGCCGGCGACTTCCGTTCTCTTAAGGGAGAGGATGATCCATACACCATCACTTACGAGCGAGCGCTAGAGATCTACGCCACGCCGAAGCAGACCAGAAAAGGTGAAAAGCTCATCAAAGAACTCGGGGTTAATCCATACACCAAAAAACTCATCAACGTTTTTGAATCTAAGTCAGGACGTTATCTCAAAAAAGGATTTAAGCGCATCAGTATTCCTGACACAGTATCCACCGAAGACTTAACTCTTGAAGTAGCTATCGAACTACTAAAGCAAGGCTAATGAATATAAAACAGCACAGTGTATATACATTGTGCTGTTTTATAAGTTATATTAACTATTAATATATCTTGACATTATACATATAATGTTATATGATTAGGATAGATTTTGGTGCAGTTTTTCCTTAATTCTTACCGGAGGTCATATGGAAATTCCGTGGAAAAGTATTGCCGATTGGACGATCATTTTCATTTTGAGTTTTTTCCCTGCCGTACACGCCATCATCATGAAGGCGAGGTACGGCATCAACACTCAAGGACCAAGAGCCATTCTTCGAGTCAACCTGTACGACTTCGGCATCATGTCCTCTACCGCCATTTCCGTCTCAGGACTGTGGTGGTTCATACCTCAGCTCTAGCAGAACGAAGACAGCTTTGTCTTCCCTGCTGGAGCTGTTTTCATTTATCATCACACCCAGATAAAACTTGTCATTTTAAATCACTAGTCTACAATGAAATCTATGACTGCCCGAGATATCATTGTGCTATGTGAACACATCACCGACGCTGACAAAGCTCTGATTGAGAAGGCTTTTGCTGCAGCCGAAAAAGCTCACGCTAACCACAAACGCTATTCAGGCGAACCGTACATGGTGCACCTGGCCGCCGTTGGTGCAAAGCTAGCCGAAATGGGTATGGGCGCCCGCACGGTAGCGGCTGGACTACTCCATGATTCCATTGAAGACACTGATGTTACTCCGGAGTACATCAAAGAAGAGTTTGGTGAGGAGATCCTATTTTTGGTAGAAGGTGTAACCAAACTTAGTTCGGTACGTTATTATGGTACTGATCGCCACAACGAGAGTCTTCGTAAGCTCTTTGTGGCTACCAGCCAAGACATCCGCGTCCTTATCATCAAGCTGGTGGACCGCCTCCATAACATGCAGACCTTATCGCATGTTCCAGAAGAAAAACAGCTCCGTATTGCTAGAGAAACCCTGGAGATTTATGTACCTGTCGCCCACCGTCTCGGAATGGGTCGTATTCGCAAAGAGCTCGAAGACCTCGCCTTCCCTTACGTCTACCCCGAAGAATACGAGCGAGTCCAAAAGATGCTTATTACCAAAGCTGGTAAATCAAACGAACTCCTAGAACGTGAACGCAAAGCTCTCCAAAAGCGCCTAGCGGAAATTGGCCTCGATTTCAAAACCTCATACCGCGTAAAGGGCTACTACAGTCTCTTTCATAAACTGAAGCGCAAGGAATGGGACATCAGCGCCGTTTATGACCTAATGGCCATGCGTGTGGTGGTGCCGACTGTAGAAGATTGTTACCGCACTCTTGGCATCATTCACAAGCTCTGGCGTCCACTCCCTGGTCGCGTTAAAGACTATATCGCCTTCCCTAAGCCAAACGGCTATCAGTCGCTTCACACCACCGTCACCACCCCAAACGGTGTAATTTTGGAGATTCAAATCCGTACTGAACAAATGCACCTAGAAGCGGAGTTTGGTGTGGCCTCACATATTTCATACAAAGAACAAGTAGTAACCGGCAAAACCACCGAAGGTGGCTCACGTTTTGGTAGTCTCATTCCTGCCCTCTTTAGACCAAGTCGCGCCAAGACCACCGTTAAAAGTGATATCAAAGAAAAGAAAGACTCGAATCACCGCGAGAAGATACCACAGTGGATTTCCGAAATTGGTAAATCATACAACAAAGACAAATCTACCACCGCTGAGTTTGTGGAGGATGCTCAGACCGACTTTTTCTCAAACCGTATTTTTGTCTTCACCCCAGCTGGTGACGTAGTTGATCTACCGGTTGGCGCTACACCTGTCGATTTTGCCTACGCTATTCACTCCGAATTGGGTGATCATATTTTTGGAGTAAAGGTTAATAAAAAGCTAGTACAGCTTGATAGCGAACTAAAAAATGGAGACATTGTTGAGATTGAAACTCGCAAATCATCAAAACCTTCATCCAAGTGGCTCACCTTCGTTAAGACCTCGGTTGCTAGACGCAAGATACGCTCGATGCTAGAAGATTTAGAAAAGTAAACCAAACAAAAAGCCCCGTACGGGGCTTTTTGTTTAGCTCTAGATTCCAAAGTTTCTCAGTGAATACAAATCACTTTCGTCATCGTCGCGTTTCTCTTCAGGAATAGCAGCTGGAATAAACGGATTATTAGAAGGAGTATCTGGTGTCATATCGGCAAACGCCTGAGTAGCTGACACATCAGTCTCCACTTCACCATTTACTGCCAAGTGAGTAGAAATATCCTCAGTGGTTGGCATATGGACCGCCTCCTCAGAAGAAACCACGGTCTCTTCTGACACATAGTGATTAAACACTGGCTCAGGCATAGCTTCCTCGACTCTGGCCACCTCTGGTGCCCAATTAGGTGCCGGTGTGTACACCTCTTCAGGCGTTGGGGCAAATTCTGGAGCCGCTACACTAGGAGTGAAGGTCTCTTCTACCACAGTTGGTTCTTCTGGAGCCAGGTAAGGCAGAACCTCTTCGTTAAATACACTAGTGAAAGTTGGAGCCGGAGTCTCCACCTCTTCCACCGGGTCGGTAAACGACCCAACCTCCACCGGAGCCGCCTCAGCTTGGCCGAGTATCACCTCATCACTCTGCAGAGCGGTCTCTAGACCAGTGTCATCAAGTGGGGCTTCTTCGGTAGCCGCTACCTCAAGTGGTGTATGAGCTGATAGCATAGCCGAAGCAGCTGCTACTCCCGCCACCGAAGCGACATTGGCGCCGGTCTGCTCGGCCTTCATCTTGGTAAGCATGGCCTCAAGGTCCTCTACCGAGAAGTAATCGATAGTGAGACGTCCACCGTAATCAGTCTTTTGGATCTGGACTCTAGTACCTAGAGTCTCCATAAACTTCTTCTCGATTTCAATAAGCTCAGCGTCAAACTCTCCTGGGTGCTTCTTGCGTACCTTATCGGTAGCAATTTTACGCACAATACGCTCCACCTCACGCACTGAGAGCTTCTTCATCAAGATCTCTCTAAAGACCACGTCCTGCTCCTCTGGTCGATCATTAAGCATGAGAAGGGTTCTAGCGTGTCCTTCGGTCATTTCTCCAAGCCGGAGCGATGAAAGCATATAGTCAGGCAGAGCCAAGAGACGAATTGAGTTTGAAACATACTCACGACTACGTCCCACCTTCTTTGCTACATCGGTATGAGAAAGTCCAAACACATCAGCTAATTGTCTGAAGGCCAAAGCTCTATCTACCGCATTAAGATCTTCACGCTGAAGGTTTTCGATAATAGCGAGTTCGAGCT